>Ga0364881_10198_pt1 | contig 41617 bp, 25 predicted proteins | sample ExccelJu500001D4_5_FD_206923 | JGI IMG/M metagenome (GOLD analysis project Ga0364881, IMG submission 206923) | Enriched cells from Trout Bog Lake Hypolimnion, Wisconsin, USA - BchlTB.July30.5000.01.D4 | ecosystem: Environmental > Aquatic > Freshwater > Lake > Hypolimnion/Profundal zone | place...
TTGGCAATGGTCAGTGTCGTGTTGGTGTCTAAGGTTCCCGGCGAGCTCAGGGTGACGAGCTGACTGGCGCTGCCGCCGACGAACAATTTGCCAAGCGAGGCCGTGCTGGAGGTAATGACGCGGTTCTGCACCGCCGTGGCGCTGTAGTCCACGTTCACGTTGATCGGCGATTCCCCGGCGAGCCCTTCCCCGGTGGTGGTCAGCGCTTGCGTGCCGCTCTGGGCGCCGGTCGATGCGAAGGTCGAGCTCAGGATGTAGCTCCCTGTGCTGTTGCTGCCGCTGAAGGTGATGCCGTTGACTTTAACTGTCGTAAAGTTGTTGCTGTCGCCCGTGGTCGTCAGCGTGCTCGTCCCGCTCACCGCATGGCTCACCATCACGCGCCCGAGGTTGATCGCGCTTGCGTTCACCACGCGGTTGGCCAGCGAGTTGCCGCTGTAGGTCACTTCGACCGGCGCGTAGGCGCCTTCTCCAGCGAGCCCTTCTCCAGTCACCGCCAACCCTACCGAACCGCTCACCGCGCCTTGCGCGTAGGTGCCGCTCGCCAGAGTGTAGTTCGCTGTGCTGGTCGGGCTGTTAAATTGCGTTCCGTTCACCGTCACTCGCGTATAGGCGCTGTCGGAGCCCGATGTAGTCAGGCTGCTCGTTCCGCCCACCGATTGCGTCATCATGAACCGGCCAAGGTTGATCGCGCTCGCACTCACCACGCGCTTGGCCACCGCCGTGCCTGTGTAGGCCACGCTCACCGGCGCGTCCACTTCCCCCGCGAGGTTTTCACCGCCGGTCGCCACGCTGATGCTTCCGCTCTGCGCGCCCGTGCTCCCAAAGTTTCCGCTCAGGGTCAGCGCTCCACTGGTGCCGCTGGCACTCCCGTTAAACGTCTGTGCCGATCCGCTCGTCACCGTGATGCCTCCGCTGGTGGTTCCTCCGCTGGCAATCGTCAGCGTGGTGTTGGTGGCATATGATCCGGTCGATGTGAGCGTGCTCGTTCCGCTCAACGCCTGGTTGACCATCACGCGCCCAAGGCTGATCGCGCTCGCGCTGATCACCCGGTTGGCCACCACGTCTACCGCTGCGGTGGTGCTGCCGCTCAAGGTCGGCGTGCCGGTGGCGGTCTGGTTGGTCACTCCACTGACTGAGGCCGTGATCGTGTGCGTGCCGGTGGTGGTGCTGTCACTGAAGGTCAGTCCGCTGTTGGTCCCCGATGCACTCAAGGTTAGCGGGCCGCCGCTGGTGGGGCTGCCGACCATCGAGCCGGTGCTCGACGTTGCGGTCAGCCCGGTATAGCTGACCTGATCCTGCAGGCCGCTGCCGGAGTTGGTGATGGTCGCGACCACTGTCGTGCTTCCGCCCAGCATGATGCGCGAGTTTGCCGCGCTGGCCGCTAGCGAATATTGCCCGTTGGTAACCGTAATCACATCGGCGATGGTCAGCGTGATCGTGCTGCCGGTGTCCGCGAACGTGTAGGTTTTGCTCGTTAACGGCGTCGTTCCGACGCTGAAGTTGGTCAAGTTGCCGGCGCTGCCATTCGTGCCGGTGAGCGTCGCTCCCGCGAAGCTAAACAAGGTGAATGTCCCATCGCCGAGGCTCCCCGCGTTGCTGATGTTGAGCGTGATTCCCGAGCCAAGCGCAAGCGTGCCGCCGCTGCTGACGGTGATTTTGTCGGAAGTCGAGCTCCCGCCGAGGTCGTAGTCCAGAATGGAGCCGGTGTTCAATGTCAGTGAACCCAATGTCAGTGTGCCCACGCCGCCATTGCCGGGAGCAATGTGCCCGGCCGATCCGCTGCCGGGGCCGTTGACTGTCACCGTGCCAGCAATGAGGCCCGTGCCCGCCAAGGTCGGCGTAAGGCTTGCGGTGGTTGCGTTGCCTACCGTCACCGCGGTGTTCGCTAGTGATCCGGTGACCATCAATTGGCCGTTGGTAATACTGGTCGCGCCGGTGTAGGTGTTGTTGCCGCTCAGGGTTGTCGTGCCACCCGCGATCGTCAGCGCGGTCGTGCCCGTGCTTCCGTTCTGGATCACGCCGCCGAACGTGCTGTTCACCGCCGTGCCCGCGCCATTGGCGCCCGTGATGGTCAAGGTGCCGCTGGTCCCCGCGCCGTTGGTCACGACGTTGCTGTTGCCGCCCGCGCTCACGCTGTGCAACGCCGCCACGGACTGGTTAAAGCCATTGAGAGCATATGTGTTGACGACCGCGCCGTCGCTTGCATTGCCCAGCGTCAACTCCGTGCCCGTCGGCAGCGCGTTGCTGATCCCGTTCTTCAGCGTGCCCGCGTTGTAAACGTATGTCGGCCCCTGGTAGTTGTTGGTGCTCGAAAGCGTCGTCGTGCCGTTCACGATGTCGAGGTCCGAATTGAAGGTCGCCCCCGTGCCGCCCGTCACAAGCCCCGTGACGTTGATGCCGTTGGTGCTGCCGTTTAAGGTTAGCACCGTCCCGGCCTTCGTCAGCGTGCCGGAGAGGGTCAACAGACCCGTGCCCCCGTTTTGCACGGTGTCCCCGCCGTTGCCAAGTGCGTAGATGCTCTTGTCCAACGTGCCGCCCGCGCCGGTGTATTGCAGCGTGCCGGAACTGGAGGCAGCCCCCAGGTTCACTGTGGTGCCTTCGCCCAGCGCCTGCGCCGCCGTGGTGATGCCTACGGTACTAAACGCCAGGGTGCCGTTTTGGATGCTGGTCGCTCCAGTAAAGGTGTTCGCTCCGGTAAACGTCAGCGTGCCGGTGTCAACTTTGGTCAAATTACCATTTCCGGAGACCACGCCCGGCGCTGTGAGCGTGTTTGCACCGGTCACGTCAATGGTGCCGCCGCTGGTCCCCAAAGAAATCCCTCTGCTTGCGCTCACAGAACCATTGCTCACGCCCATCGTGAACGACGCTGTAGCCTGCAATGTGCCGCCGTTGAGGGTCACCGTGGGATCGACCGCATAAGATGTAACCGTGGCTGAGGAAATGTTTTGGCTCGCATTTCCAGCCAGCGTAAAGCTCGTTGAACCGCTGGCCGCAACAATGGTCGTTCCCAAAATGTTCGAGCCGATGCCAAATGCTACACCTGCCGCATTTTTGACACTGAGAGTCAAAGCCGTGCTGCTCGTGCTGGCAGTCAGAACCGAAACCGTTCCAGCTCCGCCGCCCAGACCACTATCTGCGCTGATACTCAATACGCCGCCATTGATCGTCGCCCCGCCGCTATACGTGTTCGTTCCGCTCAAAACCCAGGTTCCCGTGCCATTCTTGGTTAAAGCACCGATGGTTATCCCACCAGATGCGGCACCATTAGTAAACGCCTTGGACAAAGTATTATTCCCGGTATTATTTCCCGTCAGAACAAGGGTTCCCGTGCCACTTACAGTGGTGGATGACATATTGTTCGTGAGATTACTCAGGGTTAATGTTGCCGTACTGCCCACCCCTGAAGCGTCAATAGTCTCCGTCCCCCCCGAGCCATTAAATAGTTGGATCGTACGAGCCGTACTGGCCGCCGTGGTTCCAATATACCGCAGAGTGCCATCCCCGTTGTTCATGAGGATATTATTTCCCACTGGGCCAAGAGCGCTGGATCCGCTGTCGGCAACGCTGGTAAATGCCAAAACACCGGTCGAAGTGCCGGGTGACGCGTTCCCCGTGTTCCAGGTCCCCCCCGAACCAAGATTATTGCTCCCCGTGAGGGTGATCGTTCCGGTGCCCGCCTTGGTAAATGCTATGTATTGCCCGCTGCCAGCCACAATCGAGCCGTCGAATTGCGAGGTCGCATTTCCATTCCCGACCGTTATACCAATATTCACTCCAGTATTCGTTAACGTCCCCGAACCGGTTAAGCCGCCAAAATTGATGCCGGAAATCCTCGCATCAATCGTAGCACCCGAGGCGATCGTAACGTTATTGTTGGTGTTGCCAGAGAACTTGGCACTAGTGGTGCCGATGAGCGTTCCGCTACTCACCGTAAGCCCGCCGCTAAAGGTATTGGCTCCGCCCAAGATCACCGTGCCGGTGCCTCCCCCGGAGTTCACGGTCACTCCATACGCACCGCTTATAACTCCGCCGGTCGCACTTCCGATCGAGAGGGTTCCGCCCGTCACGACATCGATATTGGTGGCTTGCTGCAGAGCCAAGCCAGTGGTTGCCGTGCCAAGATTAATCGTTTGCAGGGCAGTGCTGCTGTCAACGATATTGCCCCCCCAGCTTGATCGCACTCCCCGACAATGAGAACGCGCCAGCGTTACTATCGAAGGTAATGCCGTTGTATTGGGTGTTGGCGGTGGTATTATTGGTGCTGGTCAGCTGGGTTAATCCAGTAAAAACAAGACTGCTGGTCGCACTCAATGTGCTCCCCCAGTTGCCCGATGTGTTCCAGTTGGCGTCGGCCCCACCACCACTCCACGTCACATTTCCCGCCAAAGCGTTCCCGGATAAGCCGACAACGCCGGTGGCGCACAGAAGAAGCATACGAAGAGCAGCAGGGCAGCGGGGGATTCCTAGCAGCAACGATTTCCATTGGGGGAAAGTTTTCATGGGATTTTTCTTTAGAATTTGAGTGTCAAACAGAGGGGGTAATTCCAACTCGGATGTGATCATCGTCCTTTTTCCGAAAAAGGTCAAGGGGTTTTTTGAACTCGCCATCCGGGGCGTAATTCATAGTGGCGCAAACCGATGGGTGCATTTCCTGAGCGCCAAAGGCGCGAGTCTATAGAGCATCTCTCGAAAATGCTTTCCTATTCGCTGGGGCGGAGAGGGCCGTCGCACTACGGTTGCAAGCCGCGCAGTCACATGCAGTGCTCCTTGCATCGGTCGGAGGGAGTATCTGCGGATGATTTTGAAAAATTTCCTTTGATTTTTTCAGCAATGAATCATAGTTTCCAATCCGCCTTGGATTCCAAAAGAACCAAGCAGCTCACATGAAAGCATCTATCTCCCCGAAAAAGAATGCAACGCATGAAGGGAAGTCCTCCGTAGAACCCGCAACACAGAATCTGAAACAATTTGCTTCGGCTCAGAAAAGGGATTATTCGCATTCCGTATGACTCGTACCGATGATATTCTGCCGTCGGCCATTGAAGCCATTGGGAAAACACCGATCGTTGAACTGAGCCGGTTCACACGGGGCGTTGATGGCCGGATCCTGGCGAAACTGGAATACCTCAATCCGGGTTTTTCCAAGAAGGATCGCATTGCACGCCAAATCATTGAGGAGGCCGAGGCGCAAGGCGTTCTTAAGCCAAGCCAGACCGTGGTTGAGTTGACCAGCGGCAATACAGGAACGGGGTTGGCGATTGTATGCGGCATCAAGGGCTATCCCTTCGTAGCTGTTATGTCAAAAGGCAACTCCACGGAACGAGCCCGCATGATGGCCGCATTGGGGGCGGAAGTTGTTTTGGTCGATCAGTTGCCGGATTCCAAACCAGGTCAAGTGTCTGGCGGAGATTTGGCATTAGTCGAAAAGGAGGCCCAAAGGATCGTTCAGCAACGCCATGCGTTTCGTGCCGATCAGTTTCTGCTCGCAGGCAATGTGAGGGCTCATTACCTGCACACAGGACCGGAAATCATCCTGCAATCGGCGGGCGCATTTGATGCTTTCTGCGATTTTGCGGGCACAGGCGGGTCCTTTGCCGGATGCGCAGCCGCCTTCAAGGAACACAATCCTGGAATTCAGTGCTTCGTCGTCGAACCAGAGGGAGCCGCCGTCCTGTGCGGTGAACCAGTCACCCGTCCCAATCATCGCATCCAGGGTGGAGGCTACTCCATGGCTGATTTGCCTTTGCTCAGGCATGACCACATCGACGGCTATATCAAAGTAACAGATCAGGAAGCCATTAAAGCCGCACGCCGACTAGCGAAAGAGGAAGGTCTTTTTGCGGGTTTCTCATCGGGTGCCAATGTTGCAGCCGCCATGCAACTTCTTCAGGGCAGATGCAAAGGCATGACGATTGTTGTGCTTTTGAGTGACTCAGGACTAAAGTATTTAAGCACGGACTTGTGGGATTGATAACTGTCAGCGAATGAATCGTTCCAAACTCGGCCTTGCAAATACCCGATCCACCCTGGCGTCTCTCGCGATTCGACTTCCTGCTGCTGCTGCGAGAAATGGATGTGGCGAAAACTTGAGATTGAGCGCGGCCGCCTCCACACCAGCCGCCGCCGATTGCCCCTCGCGCCCGATGGCCTGACGAAAAGATTCCCCTCCCCCGACGCCTCTCGCCCGCAATTTTACTCAAACAATTCCTTGACCGCAAAAGGAGTTTAGCCAATAATCACATGCGTATTAGATTTGTTCCCTATCGAACGCTCAAAGGGATTTGAATTGTAACTCCTGCCTCCTTAGTTGACCCAGCATTCCGCCCTACCGTTATATTCCACCATTGATGAAATCCTCATGCATCCATTTCCGGCTGGGTTTCCTCGCTCTCCTGATGAGCGGTTTCCTCGCAACTGCCCCTCACTTGGCCGAGGCTGAGGACATCACCGTTAAGGCTGACGACATTACAGATATGAAATCCAATCTCAAACCATTCCAACGCCACCAGATTCTCATGGAAAAGCTGACCCCGGAGATGACCTACCGAGGGGATTTCAAAAACTGGAAACAAAAAGCCGGGGCCACGCTGGAAAAGATCCTTGGATTCGATCTCCTGCTGGCGCAGGAGCGTCCGCCCCTCAAGCCGCAGACGCTCTGGAAAAGAACTCACGAGCTGGGAACAATTGAAAAGGTGGTTTTCACATCGGAAGTCGGAGCCGATGTCGTTGCCTACGTTTGCCTGCCAAAAGACATCAAGCCGCCCTATACGTTTTTCATCTGCCTTCAAGGGCACGCCACAGGGATGCATGTGTCGATCGCCGGGGAGATGAAGAATGAGGGCACTCCCATCAAGGTGGAAGGCGACCGCGACTTTGCCCTCGAGTGCATGAGGCGCGGGATCGCCGCCCTGTGCATCGAGCAGCGGGGATTTGGCGAGCGTCGGGATAATGAAAAGGTGCCCACCGACTGTCAAGACGCGGCGATGCGTGCGCTGATGCTGGGGCGCACGCTGCTGGCCGAACGGGTCTATGATGTAGACCGCGGCATCGATTATCTTCTCTCAAGGGGAGATGCCGATCCGAAGAGAATCGGGGTGATGGGAAATTCCGGCGGAGGAACAACCAGCATGTTTGCGGGAGCGCTGCTGCCTCGGATCACACACGTCATGCCCTCCTGCTCATTCTCCTCGTTCAAAGCGTCTGTGATGAGCATGACTCACTGCACTTGCAACTATGTCCCCGGGCTGCTCAACTACGGAGAGAGCGCGGATGTCCTCGGATTGATTGCGCCCAGGCCCCTCGTCATCGTCAACGGGCAAATGGATGAAATATTTCCGATTGCCGCAGCCAATTCAGAATTCAAACGCCTGCAACAAATCTATGCCGACGCGGGAGCCCCGGCGAATTGCCAGCATGTGATTGGCGACGGCGGCCATCGATTTTATGCCGCCGATGCGTGGCCTGTTATGCTCAAGTTCCTGCAATGATCCACCGGGATTGAGCGAGGTGGGGAAATCTTTGAAGATTTCCCGATTGTCAATGGAATATACCCCTCGCAATGGATCAACCTAAACCTCTCATTCACTTTCATTAAATCCGGCGCAACTGCACCAAAATACTTGGAAAATCTGATCATGCGAAAAAACTTTGCCAGCGATAACAACTCGGGAATCACTCCGGAAAGCTTGGCAGCGATCACGGAAGCCAACTGCGGTCATTCCCCTGCTTATGGGGATGATGAATGGACTAAACGAGCCTGTGCAACCATTCGCGATGTCTTCGAAACCGACTGTGAGGTTTACTTTGCCTTCAACGGAACCGCATCCAATTCGCTGGCGCTGGCGCATCTTTGCCGCAGTTTTCACTCCGTGATTTGCCATTCGGCGGCTCACATCGAAACCGACGAGTGTGGAGGGCCCGAATTCTTCAGCTCCGGCTCCAAGCTTCTGATTGCGGGCGGGAATAATGGGAAAGTGTGCCCTTCGGAGATCCACCGACTGGTTCACCTGCGACATGACATTCATTATCCAAGGCCGCATGTTCTCAGCCTCACACAGGCCACTGAACTGGGAACGGTTTATGGGATTGCAGAACTCCAGGAACTCGGGACAGTAGCTCACGATCTAGGATTAAGAGTTCATATGGATGGGGCTCGTATCTCGAACGCCCTGGCCTCTCTGTGCTGTGCACCCAAGGAGATCACGTGGCAAGCGGGTGTCGATGTGCTCTGCCTAGGGGGAACCAAGAACGGGATGCTGGCGTCGGAAGCTGTGGTATTTTTCAATAAAGAAGTTGCCGCCGAGTTCGATTATCGCTGCAAGCAGGCCGGCCAGCTTGCCTCGAAAATGCGCTTCCTCGCAGCGCCTTGGAGCGCGATGCTTTGTGATGGAGCCTGGCTTCGATACGCGGCTAACGCGAATCGCATGGCTGCGCTGCTAGCCTCCCATCTCCGGGAAATCGAAGGAATCACATTCCTTAACGAACCCCAAGTCAACAGCGTCTTTGTCAACCTGCCTCCCGGGGCGGCCCCCCGGCTGCGCACATTGGGCTGGAGATTTTACGAGTTTATTGGAAATGGCGGCGTCCGCCTGATGTGCAGTTGGGATACGACTCAAGATGACGTGCTCAGCTTCGTGAAGGATCTCAAGGAAATCGTAGCCCAACTCCGCAGTGAGAACGAGCAAAACCCACCAGCCCATCCCGCATCCCCCGGCTAGAGAACCGGTTTACCCAAAGATGACCGCTGACATACAGGGATTTTATCTCACCGCGATCAGCCACGCCGGAATCGTGGTCTTTGCGGCTACAGGTGCGGTGGTAGCTGCGCGGAAGCGGATGGATCTCTTTGGCGCGATAACTCTTGCCATCGTCACCGCGATCGGAGGGGGGACTTTGAGAGATATGTTGATCGGCCAGGTTCCCGTGTTCTGGGTGCATGATCAGGCTCCTCTCTGGATTGCTGCTTCAACCGGGATGATTGTTTTCGCCCTCGGGCATTCCATCTCGTTGCGTCCCAGTGTCCTGCTGATCCCTGATGCGATCGGCCTTTCCCTGTTCACCTGGGTGGGCTGTGAGAAAACATTTCTGCTGGCGCTCTCCACAACGGCTGTTCTCATCATGGGCGTAATCACCGGAACTGCGGGTGGAATTATCCGCGATGTGCTCAGCGATCATGTTCCGGGGATTTTCGTCAAAGGGGAACTCTATGCAACGGCCTCGTTGGCAGGATCCGTCGCTTACGTCATCCTGCGGGGCCTGAATGTGAGCGGATCGTGGACGGGAGTCGTCTGTGTCGGGCTGGTTTTCTTGATCCGGCTTTCGGCCCTCCGTTGGAAGATCGCCCTTCCTGTTTATCGAGGATCCGTCAGCGAATAGAGCGACTGCCAAAAGAAATTTCCGGATAAAGCCGCGAGCGCCACGGGCTGGCGCGCAAGGCGCGAGTGAAGTGGCTGTATCGTAACGGCCCCTCGCTTCGCCGCCTGCTTCCCGCGATGATCACTTCATGGCGCAAAGCTTGGAATCAAGGTGAGTTCCCCTTCTACATCGTCCAGCTTGCCAACTTCCTGGCACCGCGCACCGAGCCGGCGGACTCGAATTGGGCCGATCTGCGCGACGCCCAGCGTCTAACTGCTCTCAACCTCCCCAACACCGGCTTGGCCGTCGCCATCGACATCGGCGAAGAAAACGACATCCATCCCAAAAATAAACAGGAAGTAGGACGCCGCCTCGCCCTAGTCGCTGAGGCCAAAACCTACGGCAAGGACATGGTTTTCTCCGGGCCCGCCTTCGACTCTGTGAAGGTTAACGGCGCAACTGCAACCGTCTTCTTCAAACCCGGCACCGCGACGGGTCTCGCCACACAAGAGGGCGAAGCAATCAAAGGATTCGCCTTGGCTGGCGAAGACAAAAAATTCTTCTGGGCCGATGCAAAAATCCTTTCCACCAAAGCACAGGGAGAAACCCTCAACCTGACCGCTCCGCAAGTGGCAAAGCCTGTGGCTGTTCGCTACGCTTGGGCAAACAACCCAGAGGTCAACCTCATCAACCAAGCAGGGCTGCCCGCCGTTCCGTTCCGCACCGACAATTGGCCACAGGTCGAGCCGATCGCCGTTCCCACGCCAAAGCCTGTTCCGTCAGCAACGCCCGCTCCCACCGCTGCTGCTCTCAATTAGTCCGGGATCCCCCCACGCGCCGCGAGACGAGCCACCGATACAAGGGTGGAGGAGTGCGCCGCTAGAGCATTTTCTATTTAATTAGTCGCATAGTTGGCATGACGGAGGAAGTTTGAGCATTGCTGAGGCGAGAAGGAGTTGAGGGCTTCGGCTATGGCTTGAAGAAGTTGCTCCCAGGTTCGCGCGGCGGCTTGACGTAGCAGGGCCTTGAGCTTGGAGAAGGCCATTTCAATGGGATTGAGGTCAGGGCTGTATGCGGGGAGATAAAGAAGCTCGGCACCGCAGTCGGTAATGGCCTCCTCCACGCCGCTTACCTTGTGGGAGCCGAGGTTGTCGCAAATAACCAGGTCGCCCGGCCTTAATTGGGGACCAAGCACTTGGCTCACGTAAGCCAGGAACATATCGCCGTCCATCGGTCCATCCACCAGCCATGGGGCGCTCAAGCCATCGTGTCGCAGTGCTGCGATGAAGGTGGCGCTTTTCCAGTGACCATGCGGTGCCGCCGCATGGCAGCGCTCACCAATCGGCGAACGCCCGTAAAGGCGGGTCATCTTGGTGTTCAGCCCGGTCTCATCGAGAAAGACCAGTCTTCTTGCCTCCCAGGAGCCTTGCTTTTGCCGCCAGTTTTGGCGGGCGACCAGGAGGTCCTCCCGGTCTTGCTCGGCGGCGCGCAGCGTTTTTTTTATAGCTTAGGCCCAGCCGTTCCAGGCGATGCCACAAAGCAGTGTTGCCGACCTTGATGCCCAGATCGTGCAGGATGCGCTCTCTTAACTGGGCCAAGGTGAGATCCTTCTCTGCGTTAATCCATGCTCGCAGACTTTCGTCATGGCCTTCCATGCAACTGCGGCGGTAGCCGCCACGCTGCTTGGGTTCGACGGTTCCGCTGAAACGGTAATTTTTCCAGTAGCGCTCTACGCTACGTCGGCAAACCCGGAACAACCGAGCCACTTCCTCGGCGCAGTGTCCATCTTCTCTGGCTGCGACAATACGCTCCCGTAGATCACGACTATAAGTTCGCATCCACTTTTTCTACCATATCCAGCGACAGATTAAATAGAAAATGCTCTAAAAGGGAAATACTCTGGTCCCCGTGGGGGTTTTCGCAACAGAAGGACGCTTACGCGTTTGGTGGAGGGCAACGAACTCATCGTAAAGCTGGACGAAAAATCGATACCTATTATCTCGATGACCATTGGCGGCTGAATGCGGAGCGTTCGATTCCCAAACGCAAGAATCCAAAGACCAAGCAACCCCGGTCTTCTTCCGCCAAACACATTGAAATATCCAATAATTTAAGTTGATCTACAGCATGGTTCTGTTTTATTCCAATGCGGATGTGGTCCTGGGACGGCCGAGCTGCCCTCGGCCACAGTTTCTCATAAAAAACACGCTTCCAACAATGTTCAATCCTGAGACTTCTCCGTTTATTGGAGCCGATGGCACTGGCGATCCTTTCCTCGTGCGCGGACGCAGCAGCCAACTCAGAATTAAAGGTTAAGCATCCATCTGGAAACACAAGAATAGAACAGTATATGGCAAAAGTTGCGGACAAATATTACACCGTTGCCCCATGGGCAATCATTGAAGAGGGCTTTGACCCCTCAAGGGGAGAGGTCTCTGAGTCCATTTTCTCGCTCTCCAACGAGTATATGGGCGTAAGAGGATATTTTGAGGAAGGATATTCCGGGAAAGCGCTTATAGGCAGCTACTTCAACGGTATATTGGAGGAAACGGGGACAGGCAACTCAAGCTATTATAGGGGCCTGGCGCTGACCGCGCGGTTTATGGTGAACTCCGTAGATTGGCTCTACACCCGCATCCGTATTGATGAAGAGGCACTGGACATAGCAAAATGCAACATAGCATCCTTTGTCAGGAAGCTGGATTTAAAAACAGGGACTCTCAACAGGGAATACATCTGGACAACCAAGAGCGGAAAGTCAATCAAGCTAACCTTTCAGCGATTTGCCAGCATGACGGCGCAGAATATCGGCTGCCAGCGTATTGTATTCGAGCCGTTGAATTTCACCGGCGAAATAGAGGTTCTTTCAGGGTTGGATTTTACGCCTGGACATATGACGGTTGAAGGCAGGAATTTTTGGAACTGCCCGAAAAAAGTCACGCAAGGCAATAGGGCTGCCATTCTCGGGGAAACCGTCAAAACAGGACAGCACGTCTTTTCATCTTTCTATCTGCATTCAAGCGAGGCAATCACTCCCCAGCCTGTTGAAGATGAAAAATATGTCGGCCTGAAGTTCACTTTGGCCGTTGTTGAAGGCAATAAAATCTCGGTTGAAAAAATTATATTCAATCATGCGGACAAGAGCTTAAACGCCGACGCTGAGGAAGTTTGGGACATGGGCATGCGTTTGAGCAGTGAAATAGAAAATCTGAACTTTGACAGAGCGTTGATTGCTCATTCAGAATACTGGTCCAAAGTATGGGATACACTTGATATAACCATTGAGGGCGATGAAGAAAATCAGCAAGGAATAAGGTACTGCATCTTCCAGCTTCACCAGACCTATCACGGGCAAGACGCTAGCAACAACGTGGGAGCAAAGGGTCTGACGGGCGAGGTATACTCGGGCCATACATTCTGGGACACCGAAACCTACTGTCTGCCTTTCTATCTATTCAATAACCCTGTCGCCGCACGTAATCTGCTGGGTTACAGGTACAAAACACTGCCTCAGGCAATAGAATGGGCAAAGCTCCAGGACTGCGAGGGCGCACAATACCCAATGTCCACCATCGACGGGACAGAAAGTTGCGGGACATGGTGGCACGGGAATTTAGAGATTCATGTTAGCGCTGCGGTTTCTTATGGGATATGGAATTATGTTCATGTCACGGGAGATAAGGCGTTTCTGTTTGAGCAGGGAATTGAAATGCTGATCCAAATCAGCCGCTTCTTTTACAGCCGCGGCAATTGGGCGCCCCAAGGCGGCTTCGGCCTTTACGGCGTAATGGGAGCAGATGAATATCACACCATGGTCAGCAATAACTGCTATACCAATGTGATGGCCAAAAAGACTTTTGAATATACCCTGAGAGCCATTGCTGACATGCAGCAAGCGGAACCGGAAAGGTTGCAGGAGTTGTTCAAAAAAGTTCTGATGAAGGCGGAAGAACAGCAAAATTGGCACGATGCCGCCGAGAAAATGATCATCCTGTTTGACAAAAAAACGGGATTGTATGAACAGCATAACGGCTTTTTCGGGCTGCCGCATATAGATGTGGATGCCATCCCGACAAATCAGTTTCCTTTGATAAAGCACTGGGCAATGCCGAGAATATACCGGTATGACATGATCAAACAGCCGGATGTGCTGTTGTTTCTCTTCTTCTATAGTCAGGATTATACAATTGGGGAAAAACGCGCAAATTACGAGTATTATGAACCAAAATGTATTCATGAATCCTCGCTTTCGCCTTCCATCCATTCAATCATCGCCTCTGAAATAGGCGAACATGAGCAAGCCCGGGATTTTTCGCTCTATTCCACACGGTTGGACTTGGATAATTACAACCGGAATACCAGTGAAGGGCTGCACACCACTTCGATTGCGGCTGCATGGATGAATATTGTCTATGGTTTCGGCGGCATGCGTTCTGATGGCGAGATGCTTGTCTTTAACCCAAGCATACCCTCCATGTGGAATGGATTCAGCTTCAGGGTATTGTACCGGGGGGCGACTATTAAGGTGCAAGTAACAAAGGAACGCGCTGAATTTTCCGTGATCAGCGGACCGGAATTACAGGTTAAAATATTTAATGCAATCTACACGGTCGGCGGTGAGACGTTATGCATCATGCTGCCTGATGACCGCAAGGGATAAGAACACGGAGTTAAAAAATGAGTATAAAAGCGGTATTATTTGATTTGGACGGGGTGATTGTGACTACCGATGACTGCCACTATCAAGCGTGGCGGCATATGGCGGATGAAGAAGGAATTTACTTCGACAGGCAGATCAATGAGCGGCTCCGCGGAGTCAGCCGAATGGAAAGCTTGGATATCCTTCTTGAAAGATCCCATCGCGTTTATTCCGAGGTGGAAAAGCAAGCCCTCGCCACCAAAAAAAACGAGCATTACAAGCAGCTGATTCACAAGCTTACGGCGGCGGACATCCTGCCCGGCGTCATGCCTATACTTGAGGAACTAAAGCATTGCGGGATAAAAATTGCCATTGCTTCCTCCAGCAAAAATACACCGCTGATTTTGAATGGGATCGGATTGGCGAACTACTTTGATGCGGTGGCTGACGGCAACGACATCCAAAAAAGCAAGCCCGACCCGGAAGTGTTTCTCCTGGCCGCGCAGAGGGTCGGAAAACTTCCTGAATGCTGTCTTGTGGTGGAAGATGCCGATGCGGGGGTGGAAGGCGCCATTGCCGGCGGAATAAAAGTGCTTGGGGTTGGCGCGGCGGCAAAGAATAATAAGGCGACATTGGTTGCGGACGACTTATCAGCAATCTCCGTAACAAATATTCTCTCCCTCTGAAACTTGGCTCCTTCGCGAAGTCCACGTTGCATATGCTTCCTGCTTCCTTCGGGATTTTCCGAGTTCGGTAACGGGCCGGTCGTTGCGATTGATCGATGGATCTTCCTGCAAGGTTTTCTTGGCCGCGCGCGCCAACTAGCGCCGCCCCAACCATTAGGAAAGAATTTTCGAGAGACGCTCTATTTCAATTCACCGGTTTGAAACGGGGAGGCGGGTAATCCGGCGCTATTGTACAGATTGCATGTCGGGTTATCAGCCCATGCATAGCGGACAGCGACAGGCTTGGTGACGCTTGGAGCCCATACAATGACGGTTTCGCCGTCAACTTTTGCCTGTGCCCAAACCCATTTATTTTCTTCTCCGCAAATAGAGAACCCTTCCAGCTCACTCTCCGGGCTGTTCCTGACAAGGGGGATCTTTTCTTTTGCAGAATAGGTCGGCAGGTAATCCGACGGTAGCGGTCTCGCCACCAAGCCGCTTTCTACGAACCGGAAGGAAATCACCGCTTTGTTCCCATCGACTTTCATGGAGTCATAAATGGGGCCGGAGTATGGGTTTTTTTGCCCGTAGACATTAGCCAGTGCGGAGAGCGCCACGCGTTCGCCGGCGGTCTTTCTGTTGTCCGGAGCGTGGACATCTTCCTCTCCCAGATCGATGAAGTTGACCAGGCTAGTCCCAGGAACATCAAGAGCTCGCCTCTGGGCTTCACGGATATTTGCCCAGTTGGAACTCCCCAAGCTGCTTGTCTTCTTCCCAGTATTAGTCAGCTGGCACAATGCAAAATGGAGCTGCGATCCGAAGCGCGCCCGCCAGTCTCCAATAAGCGTTTTGAGCATGAGGTTGTATTGGGATCCCGTGCGCCCGAGATCATTTGCGCCTTGGTACCAGACGACTCCCGCAAAAGTGCATGGGGTAAGCGGATTAATCATCCCATTGTAAAGGGCGCCGGGGCGCATGCCGGGGTCTTTAGGAAGTTGAGGGTAATCTTTAGCGGCAAGGGGAGGCAATTCAAACTCTGTTTTGGCAAGCCACTCGCCGGGGAGGTTGATTGTGGTCAATCCGACATCGATTTTTGCGCTGCCGAATGCTGCCGCTTCAGTAGGTGTAAAAACACGTATGGCGAGGATATTCTCTCCCACTTTATAAGCGTCGGGAGGAATCTTGTAAATCCGCAGGGTATCCAGACCTAGGGAGGTCGCCTCCGTAATTTCGCCGAGCTTTTTGCCATTCAAGTAAGTCTGGTCAAAGGAATGTACAATAAGGCTGATGAATGGATTTTGCGAGATGTTCGACGGGAGAATCACTTTCTTCCGGAACCAAACGGCTCCAGCATCGGGAAGGCCCATCGCCTTGAACGGCGAATTGAGATGAGCCACTTTCACCCAATCGCTCTCGTCGATGCCGGGAGCTGCAAAAGTAGCAGGATCAGCGGGACGGTCCTTGCGATTGTTCTTCGTTTCCCAATCTAAGATCGCAGGGGGGTAAGCTTTTTTTAGTTTCGGGTAATCGGCAAACTGCTGCATGGTCAGATCGCTCATTTCCTTGAGCCCGGGTTCAGCACAAAATGCGGCCTCGCTGAGCCAGTGCCTGATCACCGTTCCCGCCCAAGCCGAGCGGACAATGCCCACAGGCACCTTCAGGGCCTTCTGGAGATCTTTTGCGAAGTAATAGCCGATGGCAGTAAAACCTGGAGAGTTTGTGGGATCGGCGACCATCCAGGCGCCCTTGCATTGATCCTGCGGTTCCGTTATCGGATTGTAAGCTACGGTGAATTGGCGGATCCGGGGATTCGTCGAACGCGCGGCTTCTTCAGCCCCACCGGTCGAGCGAGCAAGCGAGAACACCAAATTCGATTCGCCGGAACAAAGCCAGACCTCACCAACCAACACGTCGGCAACCGTGATTTTGTTGACTCCTTCAACGACCATGTCAAAGGGACCTTCCTTTGACTGGCTCAGGTCGAGCACGATTTTCCAGTTGCCGTCGGGGCCGGCCACGGCCTGCCCGCGGACATCCCCCAGGGTCAGGCTGATCTTTTCCGATGGCGCAGCTTTTCCCCAGACGCTCGTATGGCTCGAGCGCTGGAGAATCATATGATCGGAGATAATCGAGGGGAGCTTAATGTCGGCCCTGGCCAGCTGAGGGAAGCCGGCGAGGAACCCGCCGACAAGGAGAGCCAAGGACACCAGCCGGAGATGGATGCGTAAGGATTTCATAAAGGATTAAAGCTGGAGATACAGTATTTTTGCGTTGTCGGAGGAGACGCTCTCCTTGGATGAGCAGAGCACGATGTCGCCTTTCATGTTCAATCGTGGATGCACGTGGTAGGCTTGATTATTCATCGTGCAGCAGACTGTCGCGAGAATGCTTTTCTCCTTGGTCCGGTTGTCGAACAGGATTACGTCGCTCTCGGCATCGGTCTTGCGCACGGTGTTTCCCCACCAACAAGTGTCCATCACGAAAAGATCGCCAGCGGCGTTGGATGCCACGTGCATATAGTCGTCATGATCCAACACCTCGCCGTTCTTGGTCATTGGATCGACCAGTATGATCGCGCCGCTCGCCATTTTAGAAACCGGATAGCGCACGGTGATCGCCTTGTCGCCAGCAATCATCTCATGTCCGATGCACTCTATCAACTCACCTTCGGTGTTATGCTGCTGTGGATAGATCGGGTAGTGGAGGCCAAGTCTCCACTCCAGCAGATGCATGCGATCCGGGATCCGCTCCGTGGCGCCTTCATGGCAGAAGAGTATCCTGTCGCTGTTGGCAAAGAACTGCGGATGGTTGGCCCAGAATTCGAATTCCTTCAGGAAGACGATTTCCTCCGTGGTGATTTCATACACGAAGAGGGATGTCTTTTTCGGCAGCGCATCCGAATTCGTGAGGTTGACCCCTGTGAGGTATTTGCCGTCCTGGCTGACGTTAAAGGGGCCGGTGAGGAGTGTGCCCTCGGGAAATTTTGCCTTTGAAAAGTGCACGGACTTGCCCGGTATCGAAACATGGCAAATCTGGTTGTCGAAGGATATCAGCACCGTCTCGGTGTCTCGGACAAGGCTTGAGCAAACCATGTCAGCATACCGATCTTTTTTTGAGAAGGCAGAGGATGCCCAGCGATCCAAGTCGAGCACCCTTTCATAGCTGTCCTTCCCCGGAGAATAGGTGTTTAGGGAAATCCTGCCGTCCTTCTGGCAATAGAAAACGAAATACTTTTCGTCTCTGCTCCAGACATCCGAGGTGTAATAGGGGAGGAAGTTGAGGGCGTTGTCGTATCCGATCAGGCGTTGCTCTTTCACCAGATCAGAATCGCGTTTCATAATGACCAATAGCGAGCTGCTTTAAAACGATAACATCCCATTACGGACGAACCAAAATGTTGCCTGCAGCGTCCAGCTTTGAAGTGGTCTCCGGATCATACAGCACTCCCGGTTTGACGGCGGCGGCTCCGACTTCCCAACGATTGCCTCCCAGCTTTAGATCCGAAGAATGCTCCACGAAAAACACGGAGGCCATGGGGGTAATGTTGTCCGACGCCTTCACCATGTCGATAAGGTTGTCGCGAACGACCACGTTTTGACATGTGCGCAGCGAGAGGGTCGGGCCAAGGGTGTTCACGAAGCGATTTTTTTCGATCAAGATATCGCGATAAAGCGGATACGAGGTGGTGGATCCGGCCGGCCACCTTGTGAAGGTGCATACGGCCGCTCCATCCACTCGTCCGGTTGCGTTCACGCTCTCGAAAGTGTTTCGCCGCAGGACAATATTGGAGGCTGGGGATCCTTCCGCCCAAAGCGGGGGCGTGATATCCACCGCCAATTGAACCGCCATGCTAGTGTGGTCGAAAAGGCAGTCCTCGATGGTCAGGTTTTGGGCGGAGGTCAGGATGCGTCCGCCGCCGTGGAACTGGCAGTTGGCGATGCGCACATTGGACGTGTGGTAGTGCTTATTGCCAACGATCGTCTGCGGTGAGAGCGGGTTCGGCAGCTTTTCGTCCAGGGTCAATATGGTGTCATTGCCTTTGTAGGTAACGGCGTTGATCCGGGATTGAAACCTGATGGGAGAATAGTCCGCGTAAAAAAGCTCGATGGTGTGGTCGACGGCGACCTTGAACCGCCAGCGTGGGTTTCCGACCAGCGTCAGCGTGTGGTCATCGTTCCTTTCCACCCCTTGGAAACAGTTGTCATGAATGTTGATGTTGTCCTCGGATATCCCCGTGAACTCGCAGTTCTCCAGAAGCAGATTTCCCAGCGATTCCACCACGTGGAACCCATCGGCCGTCGTAGTCACCGGACGGCGCGAGCCTTCCCTGCGGGTGATCTTGCAGTTACGAAACCCCCAATGACTCATCTCTCCACGGTTGGTCCATCCCATTCCCGGCATCGAGTAGATGGTCACATTGTCGAACAATAAATGGCTGCTGTCGCCGATGCGGAAGGCGGGCATTTCGTAGTATTGGTGGCGAAGGAAATAGGTTTCACCGACCACCACGGGCACTGGTTGTTTGAATGTCACCTGCAGCACATTATCGGGCAGCGAGGTGCATTGCGGAACGGAACAACGTAGGATTTGCTCTGTTTTAAACCGGAAAAACTCCGGCTCCATGGCGGTCAAACCCATCCACGGGGCTTTTTTTACCAGTTCGATTTCCTTTTCGTTCAAATCCGGAAAAGCCAGGTCGCAGGTCAATCCATCCGCCGTGGCGTTCACCACCCGGCAGAGGCTGGCCAGCGGCGTCACCGTCCAATCCCAATCCACCCGGATGTTTTTCATCACGCAGCGGTTGCACTCGGTAACATTGATGGTCGCGACGCCTCCGTGAATTTTCTCGAAAATGAATTCGGAGTCCTGCCCGTCGATCACCAAGTCGTTCAATTTATCGAAAGGGATGGGTTCGTTGGAATAAAAGCGATAGACCCCCTTGGGGAAAACCAGCCGCGCCGCGCCTTGTTGTCGGCAGGCGTCGATGGCCCGCTTTATTGCCGCAAAGTTTTCCGTCGCCACGGCGTTCGTTGGCGGCGAGGAGGGATTGTCCGCAACCAGTCCAAAATCCTTCGCGGATAGCACCGGCCCTGCTTTTGCAGTCGGCGGGTCAATCGTGATCGGCGGCGCACCGGTCGCCACCGGCAGCGGTGAAGGTTTTACTGCTGTTACGGGATTTTTTTCAGCGGGCAGGTAAGCGAAGCCATTTCCTTCAATAATCTGGAAGCTGTCGATGATTTGCGCGGCAGGCCCCTTGCATCCGACAGTGAATACCCAGTCATCGGCCTCCTTGAGGTGAAAGGACAGCCGGGCGATTCCCGAATTGTGTGCATCTCCCCCCCAGGTTTGCCAGATGTCGTAGCGCTGCCCCAGGGATTTGGAGCGCGCAAACATGTAAAAATTGCCGGGAAACTTGGGAGGGGTGACAATTTCGTATTTCAGGATCGCAGTGTATTCATGTCCACCCTTCAGCTTGCCTGGGGAAACAACAATATAATTGTTCCATTCTGCGCCGAGCGCCGTGATGCACTGTGCCGTCTGGCCGGTTGCCCGCGTTACGGGCGTTCCCTGGTAGACTGGAATGGAACGGAAGCCTGAGGGGTTCCATTCGTAGACAACGGTTCGCGGGGCATCTGTTGCTGATGCGCAACAGGGAATGACGGCTATGCAGACCAGGGCGGCAAGCAATCGGGACGATATCCGAAAGTGATGACTTTGGTTCATGGGTTACGGGCTTTCTGCCTTTCTGTTCAATGGCTGGAGTTACTGTCCTGCCTGGAATGGAGAAGCGGGCAGTCCCGCGTCATTGTACAGGTTGCAAGTCGGATTGTTGGCCCAGGCGTAACGCACCGCGAAAGGCTTTGGCACGGCGGGCGACCAGACCAACACCGAGTCTCCTTGGATTTTCGCCGTGGCCCACACCCATTTTTTATCCTCGCCGCAGATGGCAAACCCTTCCAACTCGCCGTCCGGGCTGTTTCGCACGAGAGGCTTAAGTGCTGTGGACATGCTGGTGGGCTGGTATTGAGCGGGCAGAGGTTTGGCCACCAGCTTTCCGTTGCTCGAAAAAGTGAGACAGATTTTGTCACCCTCAATCTTCATGGAGCTATAGACGGGGCCTGAATCCACCCCGGTTTGTTTGTAGGAGCGAGACAAAGCGATGCGCGAGAGACGCTCTCCCACTTCCTTTTTGTAAATGGGATGCACGTCTTCCTCACCCACATCGATCAACACGGCTTGGCCGGTATTGGGGAGCGCCAGCGCCTTGGACTGCGCCTCGCGAAGTTGCGCCCAGAGGCTGTTTTCTGGTTGGTCCTTCTTCGCGCCATAGTTGGGGAGTTGGCAGAAATAGAATGGGAAGTCGCTGCCCCAGCCTGCTCGCCAGCCTTTGATGACGGCCTCAAATATCTTCCAGTATCCGCCGGGTTGACCGGTGTCTTGCTCGCCCTGATACCAGAGGACGCCCTGGATCGTGCTGGCCATCAGGGGATGAATCATGCCGTTGAAAATGCGACCGGGGACGCTCTGCGTGCCAGGGTTGGGCGGCACGGTGGGAAGGGCTTTGCGCGCCTCGTCGGTCAAGGCTGGGAGTTCACATTCCACTTTGGCCAGCCACTCCCCATTCAGGAGGATGCGCGACGTGCCGACGCCAAGAAACAGGGTGGAAGGCAGGGTGGCTCGCTCACTGGGGGTGGATAGGCGGATGGCGAGCGTGTTTTCCCCCTCTTTAAGGGCTCCAGCGGGGATCGTGTAGCGTACATCAAACCCGCCTTTCATGCTTTCGACCGTAGTCTCGTCGATTTTTTTCCCGTTGACGTAGAGCACGTTAAAGTCACGAGCCGCTCCAATCTGGATCATTGCATTCTCCAAGGAACCGGGGGGAATCGTGACTGTTTTTCGAAACCAAACCATTCCGGAATCGGGGAGCCCCACAGTTTTCAGCGCGGAGGGGAGCGTCACTTTTTTCCAATCGCCCACGGGAGCCTTTTCCGCAGCGTAGAGCGCGGGATCAGCCGGGTGATCTGCCCGCTTGAACTGGATTTCCCATTGGTGATACGCGGGGAGATATTGCTCTTTTTGTGTGGGGTAGTCATCCAAGCGTTTCTGCACGCTGGCTTGTCGGCTCTTCCACTCGGGATCTCTGTCGAAGGCTTCCGGCGGGAGCCAGGACATCGCGGAGGTGCCCGCCCAGGCCGCCAGTATCAAGCCAACAGGTTGATGGAGCGTTTGTTGGAGCTTTTTGCCAAAAAAGTAACCCACCGCAGTAAACTCCTTTGCATTCTCGGGACGGGCTGTGATCCATGCCCCCTTGCAATCGTCTTCCTCCGTGGGGGACGCAGCATTCGCAACCCGAAACTGACGCAGCATGACGTTGGCAGATTGTGGAATTTCCTGGGCTCCTTCCGCAGCGCGCGATAGGCCGAAGGCCATGTTGGATTGGCCGGAGCAGACCCATACTTCGCCAATCAGCACATCGGGAACAACCAGCCGGTTGGCCCCTTCCACAGTCAAGTCAAACGGCCCTTCGCCGATGCCGCTGACATCCATGCTGACCTTCCATTTTCCATCGCCGCCTGCGGTCGTTTTGGCATGGGCGGAACCCAGGGAGATGTTCACCTTTTCTCCCGCGGCGGCCTTTCCCCAAATCTGCGTGTGGTCAGATTTTTGGAGCACCGCATGGGCGGAAAGGAGGGAGGGAAGCGTTACGTCTGCGCACGCAGCAGCCGAGAAGAGACCCAGGCTTGCAGCAAGGAGGAGAGAGAGGGGGAATTGTTTTTTCATGGAGGATGACGCTTGATGAAACGCCTGAATAGGGCAGAGATGAGAAATCTAATCCGGTTTGGACTTACAACAAGATTTCCTCTCGCACAAGCAGATTTTGGAAGAATAGCGTTGCTGGAAAAGAGATGAACCCAAAAACGAACTTGACGTTGAACGGGTTTCTGGAAAAATCCAAACCGGGTTTGATATCTGCGGGTTAAGACCTCCCCTTTCCCCTCTAAATTGACCTCATCCCCCCTACGATCCAAATGAAATTCCCCCAACGCGGTCTTGTCTCTTTGTGGAGTCTCCTTGTGCTTCTTTCCCATCCCGGCGCAGTGTGCCGGGCCGTCGATACCCAACCGGGCGCGGAAGACGAGTCGGCGTTTGTCATCTCGCCAAGCGATCCCGCATCCGTCCAGAGGGCGCTCCGGGCGGCGATTAAAGCAGGGCGTAGCGAGCTGGTGATCCCGCCGGGTGTCTACCTCCTTCCTCCAGCGCCGACAGGAGGCGGGCCGGATGCCTGGCACCTCTTCATTGAGAGAGCCCGGAATCTGAAAATCGATGCCACGGGAGCGACGCTGGTATTTACCGATCGCGGCAGGTCATCGATGACGTTTCAGCAGTGCGAGAATGTGACATTCCAAGGGGCCACGATCGTCCGCCAGACAGACCCCTCGACGCAAGGGCGCATCGAAGCGATTTCCCGTGAAAACAAAACCGTCGATGTCCGGATCGCCAAAGGGTATCCCGCTGATATTGATAACAAGACGTTTTTCCCGAACATCTGGCTGAATGTTTTCGATCCCGCCACGCGGCAATGGAAGACCGATGTCCGTTCTCCGCAGCCGAAAAACTTGGTGAAGCTGGAGCCCGATCTCTATCGCATTATTATAGAGCCGCTGGATAAAGTGGGGGCTCCGGTGAATGTGGGAGACTTGGTGGCGATGCGCGGCCAGAGCTTTTCGGATGTCCGCATTTTCGAGTGCAGCAAGATGAAGCTCATCGACGTGACGGTTCAGAATGGCAGTGGTTTTTGCTTCCAGGAATCCGGCGGTGACGGAGGGAGCTATTATGAAAGATGCCGGGTGACCTATGGTCCGCGTCCCGCTGGAGCGACGGAGGATCCGCTCCTTGCCGCGACGGCGGATGGATTCCACAGCGCCGACGCGAGGAAAGGTCCAACCTTGGTGAACTGTTCCTTTGAAGGGCTCAATGACGACGCGATCGCGATTCATGGAACCTATGCCATGGTGCTGGAAGCCGCCAAAAACAAAATCATCGCCCAGAGAATGGCGACGACCAGAAACAAGCTGATCGCGAATGTCGGAGACACGCTCCGGTTTTACGACAAGCAGATCGTCTTTGCGGATAAGGCCACTGTCACCGGGGTCACGGGCCTTCCGGATTACAAGCCGACGTTCGAACCTGATAAGAACTATCTTTGTTTTAAGAGCAAAACAAGAGTGGGCTATGTGGAGCTGACACTGGATCGCGAAGTGCCAGCACAGCCATCCTGGCTGATCGCCAACGAAAACCAGGGAGGATCCGGGTTCGTCGTTCGGGATTGCACCGTGCGCAATTCCACCTCCCGCGGGGTTTATGCCTCGTCGTCCCAGGGACTTATTGAGGGATGCACGATCGAGCGTACGGGGCGGGCGGCGGTTGAGTTTAACACCGAAACTGGCATCTGGAGCCAGTCGGACTATGCCAATGACGTAGTAGTTCGGAATAATACCTTTTGCAACGTCTCCACCAACCGCAAGACCGGTGATCTGAGACATCCCGGCGCGCTCGCCATCTTCGCGTTTGATGGGAAAAAATACATTCCCAGTCCCGGCGGGCATCGCAACATCATCATCGAGAACAACAAGTTTGAAAGCAACGACGGAGTGAACATCCTGGTCTGCTCGGCGCAGGGAGTGACCATTCGGAACAACCAGTTTATAGCGCCGATGAAAAATGCGAAGGACTTTGGGCCGGACAAGGGCGTTGATCCCACTGCATTGATCTGGGTCAACGAAAGCTCCAAGGTGGACATTCTGGGCAATGTCGTTTCGAACCCAGGCGCCTATTTGAAAAAGCTGGTGGGAGCAAGTGCAACCGGCCGTGGAACAGACTTTAATAACGGCGTGCGAGTTGATACCGTTCGTCCCAAGTGATATGCTCGCAAGCCGCCACCAAGACATAAATTCGCCCCATGCTTAAACATCCCGAACTTACCAAAGGCCGACTGCGCCGATTTACCGACGAACTCAAGACACGCATTTACCCTGAAGCAAGCGAGTTGACTCAACTGGCGGTTTATGCAGCACCCGACCGCATTCCGTATAAGGAAGCGGTGAAGGGTGAATATCGACCGGCCAAGGCAGGGGAACAGTTCCGGCCGGAATGGTCCACCCACTGGTTTCGTATTGAGTATGTCATTCCAGAAAAGTGGGTCGGGCGTGAGGTGTTGTTGCATTTCAACTCCACTTCGGAATCATGCGTCTGGCAGGACGGCGAGCCTTTGCAAGCGTTGACAAACTACAACTGGGGGCCGGAGGATGTTCGCTCGTATTTCACGCTTGAACGGCAGGCGCGCGGCGGAGAGCGCGGAATGCTGTATGTGGAAACGGCGATCAACGGATTGTTCGGCCTCACTGACATCGCTGCGGTGGCGCAGAGAACAGCCATCGGTTATCTGCAGCATGCGCGCCTCGTCGTCCGCGACCGGGCTGCATGGGATCTGCTGATGGATTTCAGCGTCATCAAGGAGCTGGCGGAGCACTTGCCGGTGGATGGCCCTCATCAAGGCTATGCATTGGCAACCGCCAATGAAATGACCAACGCCGTTTCGCTGGATGATCCCGCAACTTTTGAAGCTGGGCGCGCGGTCGCCAGGAAATTTTTCGAGGCGCACAACGGCAGCCGCAACCACCATATTTCGGCCGTCGGCCATGCGCACATCGACACCGCATGGCTTTGGCCCTTGGCGGAAACCAAACGCAAATGCTATCGCTCTTTCTCCACAGCCGTCCGCCTGATGGACGACTACCCCGAATACAAGTTTGCCTGTTCACAGGCACAGCAACTTGCATGGATCAAAGAATTCCAGCCCGGCCTGTACGCAAAGATCAAGGCCAAGCAGGGACAGTTTGTTCCGGTGGGCGGCACTTGGGTTGAGCCCGATTGCAACATCCCAAGCGGCGAATCGCTCGTGCGGCAATTCTTGATTGGCCAACGCTTCTTCAAAAAAGAGTTTGGCTCCATTTGCAGGGAGTTTTGGAATCCCGATGTGTTTGGCTATTCAGGGGCGCTCCCGCAGATCATCCGTGGAGCGGGCATTCGTTATTTCCTGACGCAGAAGCTTTCATGGAATCAGTTTAACAAGCCAACCAGCAGCACCATCTTGTGGGAGGGGATTGATGGCTCGCGTGTGCTGACCCACTTCCCACCCACCGACACCTACAATGGCATGGCCACGGTTGCGGAAGTGCTGATGCATTACACGAATTTCAAAGACAAGGATCGCGCCAGCGAAAGCTGCATGCTTTTCGGATTCGGCGATGGCGGCGGCGGCCCGACAGAGGAAATGCTGGAGCGGATTCGCCGCATGAAGGACATTCCGGGGCTGCCGAGTGTGACCATTCGTAAGCCGCAAGCATTCTTTGCGCGGTGCGAAAAGGATATTACCGACCCGATTGTCTGGTCCGGCGAGCTCTATATGGAGGGCCATCGCGGAACCTACACGACCCAAGCGGCCAACAAGCGGGATAACCGCCGCAGCGAGGAGGCGTTGCACGATGTGGAGTTTTTCAGCGCGGTGGCAAGAAAGCTTCGCGGCGTTGCATATCCGCAGGAGGAAATCAACAAACTCTGGGAGCTTGTCCTGCTGAACCAGTTCCATGACATCATTCCCGGCTCTTCCATTACGGAGGTCTATGAGGATTCGGCCAAGGATTACGCCGAAGTGCTGGGCAAGGCAGAAAAATTGCGGGTCGCTGGAATCGACTCCCTCCTTCCTGAATCGAGCCAGAAGAAGGGGGCAAATCTCCTTGCACTGAACACCTTGAGTTGGCCGCGCCGTGAAGTGGTCGCGCTCCCCGATGGGGGCGGGCATGCTTTTGCCGAAGTTCCCGCGTATGGCTACTCCATCAGCGGCGTCCAGCAGGAGACGGACGCGCCCGTTACGCTGGAGCATTCCGTAGAGGGCTTTGTGTTTGAGAACGCATTGGTGCGGGCAGAGTTCGATGCCGAGGGGCGTTTGATCAGCTTCTTTGACAAGCGAAACGACCGGGAAACAATTGCTACAGGCGCGAAAGGCAACCAGTTCGTTTTGTTTGAAGATCTCCCGGAACGCTATGATGCATGGGACGTCGACCTCTATCACCTCGAAAAACGGAAGGCCGTGGGTGAGGTGCGCGGAGTTCGCGTGGTTGAGAACCATCCTCTGCGCGCCACCGTGGAAGTGGAGTTGGCAATCAGCACCAAAGCTTCACTTGTCCAGCGCATTTCTCTTTCGGCGGAATCGCCCCGTCTCGACTTTGAAACAAAAGTGGACTGGCAGGAGAAGAATCAGATTTTGAAGGTCGAGTTTCCGCTGGCGCTGCGTAGTGATTACGCCACGTATGAAATCCAGTTCGGGCACGTCAGGCGCCCCACGCACTTCAACACGAGCTGGGATTTTGCCCGGTTCGAAGTCAGCGCCCATCACTGGGCCGATCTTTCGGAGACGAACTTTGGCGTCTCGCTTTTAAATGATTCCAAGTACGGCTATTCGTGCCACGGCAACGTGATGCGGCTCTCGCTGCTTCGCGCACCGAAGTCCCCCGATCCGCTTGCAGACATGGGCAACCACGCCTTTCGTTATGCGCTCCTTCCGCACCAGAGCGGGCCGCAGAACGGCGGAGTCATCCCTGAGGCGGCGGCATTCAATCAACCGTTGCAACTTTTTGCAACCGCCGCAGAACTGCAGAGCGAGAGCTTCTTTGGCGTGAGCAATCCGGCGGTCGTCATTGATACGGTGAAGAAGGCGGAAGACTCCGAGGATCTGATCGTGCGGCTTTACGAGTCCCACGGGGCACATCAGAAAGCGACCCTTTCGACTGCGTTTGCTGTTCAGCGTGCTGCGCGGGTCAATCTCTTGGAAGAGGAAGACCAGCCGATTCACGCAGAACAGAACCAGATCAAGCTGACCCTTCGTCCCTTCGAACTAGTGACCCTGAAACTGATGGCGGCGGCAGGCCACAGCTCATAATCCTCCATGAATCTCCTTGATTGGCTTCTTGTCTTTTTGCCGTTTGTCATCGTCCTCACCGTGGGGCTCTATGCGAGGAATCATGTAAAAAGCGTGGCCGACTTCATGTCGGGAAACCGCTCTGCGGGGCGGTATCTTCTGGCGATAGCCAGCGGCGAATTGCAGACAGGGGCCGTCGTGTTTGCGGCATCTTTTGAAGTCATTTCCCGCGCGGGCTTTGCCATGGGTTGGTGGGGGTGGATCAGCACCCCCATATTGCTCATTGTCGGGATTTCCGGCTTTGTGACTTATAGATACAGGGAAACGCGCGCGCTAACGCTCGCGCAGTTTTTTGAGATTCGCTATAATAAGAGCGTCCGCCTTTTTACCGGGGTTCTCGGGTTCATCGCGGGCATCCTGAATTTCGGAATCATCCCGGCGGTGGGCGCCCGGTTCCTCGTTTACTTCCTTGAATTGCCCACATCCGTTTCTGTCCTTTCGCATACAGTCCCAACCTACGTCATTCTCATGGGGGTATTCCTTTCAATCACGCTCTTTGTCGCGCTAACCGGAGGCCTCGTCACGATCATCCTGACGAATTGTTTGGAGGGGATTATCTCCCAGATTTTTTATCTCATCATCATCTTCACACTTATCAGGATATTCCCTTGGGAACATATTAATGCGGTGCTTGTCGATCGCGCCCCAGGCCATTCCATGCTCAATCCGTTCGACACATCCGGCGTCAAGGATTTCAACATCTGGTATGTCTTGATGAGCATCTCCGTAATCGTCTATGGAACCATGGCGTGGCAGAATTCCGGCGGTTATAATTCAGCAGCTTTCTCGCCGCATGAGGGGCGCATGGGGGTCATTCTCGGTCGCTGGCGGGAAATGGGCAAGGGGGCGGTTGTCACCCTTCTCGGTGTCTGCGCTTTCACCTTTCTAAATCATCACGATTATGCAGCGCAAGCGAGCCTGGCGCAGGAGTCCATTCATCAGTTTTCTGATTTCCACATTCAAAGTCAAATGCAGGCGCCTATTGCGCTGGCCCATCTATTGCCCACTGGGGTGAGGGGCGTTCTTTGCGCCATTTTGTTGATGGGCATCTTCGGCGGCGACGCCACGCACCTCCATTCCTGGGGAGGCATTTTTGTACAGGATGTGTTGGTGCCACTGCGCCGGAAACCCTTCGCCCCGCGCCAGCACCTTTGGATTCTTCGGTTGGCGATTATCGGCGTTGCACTCTTCGCCTTTCTCTTCGGAAGCCTGTTTCAGCAGACGGACTACATATTGATGTGGTGGGCAGTGACCCAGGCAATTTACGTCGGAGGGGCGGGAGCCGCCATCATCGGCGGGCTCTATTGGAAGAAAGGAACCTCCTCAGGCGCATGTGCCGCGCTGATCACCGGTTCCGCATTGAGCGTGGGCGGAATCGTCGCCCAGAAATTCTACGGCTCACATCCCTTCCTGAACGGCATTCAGATTTCCTTCTTCGCGTCTTTGATTGCTGTCGCTGTCTATATCATCGTCTCCCTGCTTACGCATAAGGAGGATTTCAATATGGATCGCATGTTACATCGAGGTGCCTATGCAGCAAAGGAACCAACCGCACCCGCTGCATCCAAGGGGCCAGGACTATTGGGCAGGCTCATCGGGTTAGACCACAATTTCACATTCACGGACAAACTCATTGCCGGAATTCTTTTCACCTGGAGCATGCTCTTCTTTTGCATATTCGTTGTTGGCACCATCTGGAATACCATCGCGCCCTGGCCCATTTCCGTCTGGTCCACCTTCTGGCACGTGGTCGGCATTGCCTTGCCCATCTTCTTTGCCATTGTCACAGGCATTTGGTTTACCTGGGGTGGAGTGAAGGATATTCGAGATATTTTCCGCAGACTAAACAGGGAAAGAATCAACCATTTGGATGACGGAACCGTCGTGAACAACCAGAATCTCGACGAGAATATTGCGGAACATGTTTCTAAACCCAGCAGGCCCGCTGAGAGGGTGTAGTCACGAGATGAAAACAGAAAATGTCGAAAACCAACCCACGACGGCGGTGGGCAAGAAACCAAATGGAATATCCCAGTTTATCATTCTATTTTTGGTGGTGCTTTTCCTGAAACACGGGCAAGCCGAGGCATTTTCCATTTCCGGGGGGGGATATCCCGCGCCCACCTATTCAGGCACTCAAAGAAATTTTATCAGCTCCTTTGAATCCGTATCGGATTTCAAAGGGTTTTATTTTGAATCTGGAAAATCGTTCGATAGCGCCCAGGAGCTATCGACAGAACAAGTGAAAGACGGACGCTACTCGCACAAGGCTTGGATTCTAAAGGCACGCGACTCCAATAATGATTCCACGATATTAAACTATAAACCGCATAGAGCCTATCCAACCGTACAATTTCAAAAAACCCCGGAAGGCATCTACCGGACCCCCTGCCTGGTAACTCTCTGGGTGTATTTGGATATGACGCTCAATCCCCACCCGCATGGGCACATCAATGACTGGTTCAGCTTTGCGACTTTGACTTCCGATGTCACCAACGGGTGGAACAGAACTGTTTTGGCGAATATCAGTTCTGCGGGGTACCTGCGATTGGTTCATGTCCCGAAGCAAGGGCAGCAAATTCATTTATACCAAGCAGATGCCTCGAACGATCCGAACGGAACTCTAAAATTTCCCTGCAGGCAATGGGTCAGAATTGATCTACTGATCGATTTTAGCAATACGGACGGATACGCCAAACTGTGGCAAAATGGAATCTTGGTTTCCCATGCTCGTGTTGAGGGAGGCAACGGCGGTCTTGCCCAGGCCCACTTCGGGCTCTACGCCTCCGCTGCCATTACCTCGGGCACCGTCTATAATGACAAATTAAGGATTTCAGAGGTGAAGGATGAATCCGAAGCGCTGAGCCTGGTCAGAGTCCCTTGGTAACTTCTGCTGCCGGGCAAAAACTATCCCGATCGGGTCACACTCCTTCAAAACGCGGCGTCACGAATCCACTTCGAAAGTCGCTGATTTGCATGGCATAGATTGGAGGACGCGGGGTTTCCCGACCGATAGCGCTTAGCATGGTGTCCGCTAAATTCGTGTCATAATTCCGGCCTCTTTTTCGCTTTTTCAGCGTTGCTCAATCGGCCGGTATCTTCAGATACCGGCCTTCATTCGCGCCTTGAAAAATCAAAAAATAGTCTCGGACTTATTGAACGGATTTCCCGGACACTACACTAGCGTTTGGATCGTTTGGGAGCCGGCCCCGTCGATTCACGGACAATCAGGCGCGGTTCGACGTTCACGCTCTTGCCCAAGCTGGATCCAGATGCTTTGCCCAATTGCTCTAGAAGCATTTGCCCGGCATGGCTTATCATCAATTGCGTCTGCTGGTCGATCGTGGTGAGCATCGGACGCAGATGGCGCCCCACGGTGAGGTTATCAAAGCCGACGACCGAAAAATCCTCCGGTATGCGGAACCCTGCATCGCGCATCTCTTGCATCGCACCCGCTGCGATCCGGTCATTCATGGCGATGAATGCGGTGGGGGGCTTTTTGGCGGCAAGGGCGCGCTTCGCTAGTTGAATCCCTTCCAAATAGGATTCCGCGCCATAATCTTCGAGTTCAAAGACCTGCAAATTTTCCTCCGGGCTGAGGCCGTGCTCGCAAAGGGACTGCACCAACCCCTCCCAGCGCCAGCGATGCGTGGAAGAGAAGCCCAGCGTCCCGAGGGAACGATGTCCCAGTTCAACGAGGTGGTTGACGATCAGATGCATCGCCCTTTTACGATCCAGCGACACCCTCGGAAAAATGTCTTGAATGGAGGGATCCACGTGGACGCAAAGCGCATCCCCCAGTGTGTCCCGAAGCTGATTCGTGGACAGGACGGACTGAATCAATACAATCGCATCAACCCGCAGATGAAGAAAGTCGGAAAGGATGCGAAGTTCACTCTCTTCATCCCGTGTACTGATGGAAAGCATGCCGCGGAGTTGGTGCCGGCGAAGAAATTCATCAAGCAAGGTGATCTTGTCGATCATGATGCCGCTGTTTGCGTTGCCAAAACAGACACCAACGATGCCCATGGCCTTTCCGCTGAGTCCCCGCGCAACCGGGTTTGGCCGGAAGCCCACATCCTTCATCGCCTGAAGGATGCGCTCTCTCGTGGCGGCCTTCACCTCCGGATGCCCGTTGATCGCCCGCGAAACCGTCCATTCGGACAAGCCCAGATAGCGGGCCAGACTGAGGGTCGAGACCACTTTGGTCGGCTTGGTTTTCGATGCGGTTTTTTTCATGGGAATTGTGGGGACGTTCTCTTTTCCTGAGATTAACCCCGTTTTTCAGGAAAAAATGATTGCAAACAATCTAAATTGCACAGATCTGATAAAAAATTAGATGAAAGAAAAATTTAGGTCAACGTCTAAGAAACCGTCCTTCCTGCCGGCTATCGCAAAACGCCCTTAAAAAAACGGAGTGCCTCCTGGTGGTTTTCTGGAGACATGGTGTCGTGTCCGCTTTCAGGTTCCATTCGGATTTGTGCATTCACTCCCCGTCCTCTCAAAGCTTCCGCAAACGCAAGCGCTTGACCGGGCGGAACCACGCCGTCTTTTCCGCCATGCACGAGGAGCATCGGCGGCAGCCCGGCCCGAATGTAAGAAGCAGGGCTGGCCGAGCGGGCAAATGCGTCGTCATAGGTGCCGCTTGGAAAGAACGTCTTGCAAAAGGGATCCTCGGGATTCCAGAGAAACGTATCGGACGGCCAACGGCCTCGCTCACGTCCCAAGTCAAAGGGCCCCGACCAGAGCACGGCAGCTTGGACAGGAGGGGTATTAATATCGGAAAACAGGCCTGTTCCCGCAGTGGTTACAATAAGGGCTGCCAAGTGAGCTCCAGCGGAATGTCCCAAGAGCCCGATCCTTTGCGTATCGAGCTTGTATTTCGCCCCATTTCGGCGCAACCAGTACAGGGCAGAAAAACAGTCTTCGATCTGCGCAGGGAATGGGGCGCCGCTGCTTGTCAGACGGTAGTCCACGGACGCCAGTGCAAACCCCGCTTCCAGAAACTGCGGGGCAGCATCTGTGCTCTTGTCGCAGCTATGCCAACCACCTCCATGAATCCAGATGATCAGAGGGAACGGCCCCTCTCCCGGCGGCACATAAAGATCCAGTGTCTGTTGGGGGTCAATGGCGGCCCGGAAACTGGACTCGGGCATGTAAGGTTGATCAAGAACAGACAGAGCAGTAAGGAACGCCGAGCCATGGGGAGTGATTTCACTGCCGCAGCCGTTAAGTCGGAAATCACTCAGATTTTGCATAACCTTGCAACATTATTGCTTTGAGGCGCCTTGGAAGAACTGGGGAAGCCATTGAGCATTGGCTTGCAGCAGTTCGTCCAGCATGGCACTGATTTCCCGGATGTCGTTGTTGTTGTTGAGAGGGTCGGCCTGCAGCGCTTGCAGCACCTTCGTTCGATCCCCTTCCAAGGCGGCCTCCACGGTCAGATCCTGCACCACGCAATGCTTGTGAACCAACGCATGGATGGGAGCCGGGATCAATCCGCTGGCGTGCGGTGAAACCATTCCATTCCAAAACGTGGCCAGTGTTTCCACGGACGATTCGAGTGGCAGGTTGGCGACCTGGCCCATATTGGGCAACGTAGCCGGTTGCACCGTTGCGGGGCCGTTGCCGATCAGGGCCGCAAGAATGGGCGCCAAGGACTCGTTGGAAGGCTTGAGGGGCAGCGCGTCGGGAGCGTCTCCAGTCCACTCGGCAATCCGCTTCTTGAAATTATCAACCCATTTCCGACGATCTTCGATGGACGTAAGAGAAACACCAAAGGCTGCGCCGTGGCAGGTTTTTTTCGATAGAAAATAAGGGAAAAATTCGGCGACATGGCGATCGCCTGGGTAGGGGACGGCTCCGTAGGTTTTGAAAAGGGAGAACTTTATTTGATTCCCGCTCAGAGAATGGCTCGGGTTGACATCGTTCCCGCCGCCGGTCTCCTGAGGCATTTCCGAACTGTCGATTCGGCTGCGGAGCATTTGCAAACCATCCTGGCCTTTGACTTTTAATTCCGTCACCCATGCAAAGTGATTGATGCCTACAATGGTCGCAGAAGCATCGCGCTCCCAATCCTCAAAGTCCAGGAGGCTCTCGAGCGTTGACATGAAACAGTTGAATTCGTGGCAAAGGCCGATGATTTTGATACGGCTTGTCTTTTGGATCGCGCGCACGATTTGATCCATCGGATTAGTGAGATTAAGGAGCCAGGCATCAGGACAGATTTTTTCCATCCGCTTCGCAATGTCCGTTACCACAGGCACATTCCGGAGCGTGCGGGATATTCCTCCCGGCCCCGTGGAGTCACCCACCGGTTGATAAATCCCATATTTTTTGGGGATCTCGATGTCATGCTCCATGGAGTCGAGTGCGCCTGTCGAGATGCACAGGATCACCGCGTCAGCCCCCTCTAGGGCATGGTCAAGATCATCGTCGGTTTCAACAGCCACCGTCGAGCCCGCCTTCTGCGCGATGACTCGGCAGACCTCCGCCAACTCTGCGTTGCGCGGGAGGTCGATGTCATGGAGAATAAAGCGGATGCTTTGGAGGTGGGGGTTGACCGCAATATCTCGAAAGAGAACGGGCACCCACTGATAGCTGCCGCCGCCGATAAATGTGATTTTTTTTTGGTTTGACATAAAGGATCCTGGGGATTCGTGCTCAACAAAATATTCTTGCATTTCGTATGCGCTGGCAGAATATTCACACCCGGATTGGGTTTTGGCAACAAAAATCCCTCCTCTTCCTCCCCAAAAAACAGCCGCCCCACTGATGCATAATCTGTAATTTATGAAATCCTCTTTAGCTCTTCTCGCACTCCTTGTTTTGGGCGTCTCTGCTTCTCTCCACGCTGAAACCTATTACGTTGACCTCACCCGTGGCTCTGATGCGCATCCCGGCACCCAGGAGTCTTCCTTCAAGACAACGGCCAAGGCCATCAAAACCGCACAGCCGGGGGATACGGTGGTCATCGCCAAAGTCGACTTCCCCATCCATGAGATGCTCACCATCCAAAACAAATCCGGGGTGCCGGGCCTTCCCATTACGATCGATGGGCAGGGCAATCTATTTACCGGCTGCGATCCCATCAAACCGGAGGATTGGCTCGAGGTCAGGCCGGGAGTTTACCGCAATGACCATCTCGTGCCCGGTTTGAAGGTGGGAAGCAAAGGCAATGCGGCGACGAGCCAGCGCTACTTTATGGTGTGGGATGGGGCACAGAATCGCATGGGGCGCTCATCGAAAGGGAGTCAGACGCCGTTTGTTGCGCTCGATCAACTCAAGCCGGGGGAATGGACCTACGTTGAATCCGAAATCGCATTCTACATTGCGATTGATCCCGCCAAGAAACTGGCCGATTACAAAATCGAGGCTCCGATCCGCCAGAACGGAGTTTCCATCAGCGGCACTTGCACACACTGGGTGCTACGCAACATCAACACGACCCACGTCATCAATGACGGATTCAACATCCACGGGCACACCGAGGATTTCGTTTTCGAAAACATCACCTCCACTGAATGTGGTGACGACGGACTCAGCGCTCATGAACGGTGCGAAGTCACGGTTCACGGCTTTGTCTCCCGTCGTAATTCCACCGGCATAGCCCACGGCGATGCCGTCAGTTCCACGAACGACCATCTCGTCCTGGAAGACAACTACGGCTGCAACCTTCTGCTCATGAACGGCACGCACGTTTTCACAAACAGCACTGTTTCGGCGATAGCTCCTGCAGGCGGCAGGTACGGAATCCATCTCATGAATTTGCCGGTGGCTGGAAGCGATGTGACAACAAACGTGAAATTTGTCGATTGCCAGATCCCTTTCCCTCCAAATCCTGATCCCAACGGAAAACCTCCATTCATGGTCGATGACGGCGCAAAGGTTGAGTTTTCCGGAAGCACGAAGCTCGACGGGGACATTACACGCATGCCCGCCCCCAAACAGCGCGCCAAACCCGCGGCAGTTGGCAACTGAGCGCAATCCCGCCGTCAAGACTTATGGGACAGAATATCCAAGCTTACCGTGAGATGGATCTGGAGGCGATGATGCAGACTGCGCTGGCGCACTCCGCATTCCGATAATTCCGGCAACCCTCCCTTGACGATACAAGATGAATGCTGATTTAAACTACGCAACAGACTGGATACTTGAAGATACAAGTTTCGATCCCGAAAAAACCGTATTAAACGGGAGCAAATATATCCTGGGCAATGGCTATATGGGTTATCGCGGAACGCTTGAGGAATTCCGCGCAAAGCAGTTGACCGGGAATATTATCGCCGGACTCTATGACAAAGTGGGAGACCTCTGGCGCGAACCTGTCAACGCTCCCAACGCCTTCTATGTGCGAGTCTCTTGCGGTGGATTTCCTCTCAGCGTCTTGGAATCGGACATCGAATGCCATAGGCAGACGTTAGACATTCGCCATGCTTGCCACCGCCGCGAAACAGTGTTCAGCATTGGGGGCAATCGGGTCACTGTAACGGCAGAGCGCTTCCTGAGCCTGAGCAACCGGCATTTGATGCTCCTGGAGTTTTGCCTGCAAAGCGAAAAGACCGCCGAGCTGGAAATCGAAACCGGCATTGATCTGGATATTTGGGACACCAGCGGCCCTCACCTTGAAGCGTTTCAGGTCGGAAAAGAAGAAGGCATCCTTGTCGCCGAAGCCAGAACCCATGAACTCGGTTGCAAGATATGCTTGGCTGAGGCTTTGGAATTCGACGGATTTGATGGTCGGGCAGGGCAAGGCACCATGGAATCGCTGCGAACCTACGCCTTTTTGGCTGAACCCGGTCGCGTATATAAGTTGCGGAAATATGTCGCCATTTACACCGGAAATGACGGCGTGGCATCCGTCCAAGCAGCGGCGCAAGCCGCGTGCGCCGTAGCCCGCGGGTCCGGTTATTCTGCGGCATTAAAAGCACACACTGCCGCGTGGGAGCGGCGTTGGGAAGCAGCGGATATTCAGATTGAAGGAGACCGCGAGGCCCAGTTCGCTCTTCGCTACAGCCTTTATCATCTGCTGGCCATCGCCCCGCCCTCCGACAAAAGTTTGTCGATCCCCGCACGCGGCCTCTCCGGACAGGTCTACAAAGGGGCTGTTTTTTGGGATACGGAAATGTTCATGCTCCCCTTCTTCCTTTCCGCTGAACCGGAGACGGCCAGGAATCTCTTACTGTATCGATTCCGCACCTTGGATGGCGCACGTCGCAAGGCCATGGAATATGGATACGAGGGAGCTTTTTATGCCTGGGAAAGCCAGGAAACCGGCGACGACGCCTGCACGCATTTTAATGTCAGCGATGTGTTTACCGGTCGCCCGATGCGAACCCATTTCCGCGACAAACAAATCCATATCAGCGCTGCCGTGGCCCACGGTTTTTGGCAATATTACCTGCAAACCGGCGACAAGCAGATCCTTCTGGACGGGGGAGCCGAGGTAATCCTGGAATGTGCGCGATTCTACGATTCATACGCCTACTACAAGACCACAAAACGCCGCTATGAATTCCTGGACGTCGTTGGGCCAGACGAATACCACGAGCGCGTCCATAATAACGCGTATACCAACCGAATGGTATTGGAGACTTTCGACATCGCGCAGCGAGTCCTCCATCTTCTGGAAAGCGAACATCCAGACTTTCTGCCCCCCCTCATTGCGCGTCTCGGACTAGAAAACCTCTTGGAGGAATTGCCCCGCCTGCGCAACCATGTTTACATGCCTGCGCCGGAACCAAAAACCGGCTTGATTGCGCAATTCGACGGGTATGACGCATTGGAAGACACTACCCCGGCAGGACTGAAAGCGAGGCTTCTGAATCCAACCGAATACCTCGGCGGCGGGCATGGATTGGCAACAACCACCCAAGTCCTCAAGCAGGCGGATGTCGTGCTGATGCTGAGTCTGTTTGGCGACGACTATGCGCAGGAGATCAAGCGACAAAACTGGCTCTATTACGAACCCCGCACAGAACACGGATCGAGCCTGAGCGCCTGTGCCTACGGACTCGTCGCCTGCGAAATCGGGGAACTGGAACGCGCTTACCAATTCTTTCTGCAAACAGCCACCGTTGATCTGACTGGCAAATCCAAGCAATACCTCGGGTCACTTTACATCGGAGGCACCCATCCCGCTGCCAACGGCGGAGCTTGGATGGTCGCGGTCAAAGGATTCGCCGGGCTGAGGGCGACCGACCAGGGGCTCTCTTTGAACCCCAAATTGCCCGGTGCATGGAGCAAACTCCGCTTCCGTATCCGCTGGCATGGCTTGCGTTTCACGGTTTCCATCTCCCCAAGCGAAGTTCATATCGAAGGCGACTCGAACAACCGCGGGGAAGGCCTGTGGCAGATTGCCGGAAAGCCCGTCTGTTGCGCGCCGGGCGAAACCACCACGCGCTCCATCCCGACCGAGCAATAAAGAGCCCGTTTGTCCGCCTGGAAAGTCCTGAACGGGCGGAAAACAGCGTTTTGAATTTCGCAAATTACACTTGACCATGGTGCATTCGAATTCTATATTCCAATCCGAATTTGATTTCCACCCCCCCCGTTTTCCGAATCCAATGATTCATGCCCCGACTAAAGCAATTCCGCTTTCGCGCAAAACCTGAATGGATATGATTCTGCTTAGCAAAGCTCCACCCTCCCGGCAGATTCTTGATTTTGTGGCATAGCGAGTCGATCTTGCCCCATGAAGACGCCCCCCTCCCCTCAAGGTTGGAACCCAGATCGTTCCAGCAGCGTTGGATTTACTCTTCTGGAGTTGATTGTGGTAATGGGCATCATCGCCCTTTTGTCCGCCCTGGCGGTTCCGTTGACGGGCAAGCTGATGAATGGCTCGCGCCTTACCCAGGGCGCTCAAATCATTTCCGATCAAGTGAACTTTGCGCGGCAGTCGGCGCTCTCTCTCAATCATGAGGTCGAAGTCCGTTTCTATCAATTCGGCGACCCGACTGTGCCGGGCGAGACAGTGGCCAATCCCAACTCAGGCAAATACCGGGCAATACAATCCTTCGAGATCCTTGAGTCGGGCACGGTTGCCTTGGGGAAAATGCAACGTCTGCCGCTTTCCATCATTATCGATTCGGGCGGCACCCTCTCTTCCTTGATTGCTCCGCCAGCATCGGCAAGCGGCATAGTGATTACATCCGCGGGAAACCAAACCGTTTCGATTCCGCCAGTGCAAAAGCAATACAACTCGGTTGCATTCCGCTTTCTGCCAGACGGCTCCACCAAGCTTTCTCCAACCACCACCGCATGGTTTCTCACGCTGCATGGCAGTGAGGTGGGGGATGCGCTCACGGCGGCCTCGCCCAATTTTTTCACCCTTCAAATCAACGCAATCAATGGACACATCCAAACGTTCAGGCCTTAGAACCAAAAAGGGCTGGCGGTCGATCGCTGCGTTTAGCCTCGTCGAGGTGACGCTGGCGATCGGCGTTTTTGGCCTTGCGTTCACAGCCGTTGTGGGGCTGATCCCGATGGGATTGACGAACTTCCATCAGGCGATGGACGCGTCGGTGGGCTCGCAGATCTGCCAGCGGGTGATCAACGATGCGCAGCAAACGGATTTTGATGTATTGACCAGCAGCAGCAACGCCGACATCGTGCGCTACTTCGACGATGCAGGCAACGAACTGTCCGCTCCCGCAAAGGCCATCTACCATGTGAAAACCGTCGTCACTGGCACGCTCCCCCTGCCGGGAACGGCTGGCTTTGCAAGCCTTGCCACGGTATTCATTCAAATCGCGAACAACCCCGCCAACCAAACCATCCCCACCGACCCGACGAATGCGTCCGCTTGGAAAAACGATCCGCGCTTCTCGATCACCACGTATTCCGGGTTGGTATCGCGCAACAAATGAGAAGGCTGCCCATCATCGCGCGCAGCGGCGGGTTTACGCTGGTGGAGGTCATGATCTCGATGACCATCGTCATCATGCTCCTGCTCGTGCTGGTTTCCATCACGGATTCCACCCAGCGCACCTGGACTTACACCGTTACTAAAGTAGAGCAGTTCCGAGACGCCCGCGAAGCGTTTGAGGCCATCACGCGCAGGTTAAGCCAGGCCACACTGAATACGTATTTGGATTACGAATACCCGACGGTTGGCGGCGTTCCGGACACCTCTCAGCCGCCCACGGGCTACATCCGGCAATCGGAACTGCGGTTCATCAGTGGATTGGCTGCAACGCTCTTAGCCTCGCCGAATTATTCGACGCACGCGATTTTCTTCCAAGCGCCCACAGGTTACGTAATCAATAGCGCCAACTACGCAGGCCTCAACAAGCTGCTCAACACCTGCGGCTACTTTATCGAATGGGGGGACGACAGCCAGTCGAGGCCAGGGTTCCTCACGAGCAGTGTGGTGCCGTATCGTTCGCGATTCCGGCTCATGGAGCTGGTGGAACCTGCGGAATCCCTCTCCCTCTATAAATACACCAACGGAAACCCTGGCTATAATCTCACGCAGTGGTTTACAGATCCCCTGGCCTTGTCGGGAACGTCACGCCCGGTGCAGGCACGTGCTGAGAATATTCTGGCGTTGGTGATCCTGCCAAAACTCACGCCCCAAGAAGACCCGACGGGCACAGCACTGGCTCCCGGTTATACTTACGATTCCACTAGCACTGGCGCAGCGGCTTACCTCACGGGCACTGCGGCTGCTGCGGTCAACAGCAAGAACCAGATTCCCCCGGTGGTTCAAGTGACGATGGTGGCTTTGGACGAGGCCTCTTTCAACCGTTTCCAGCGAGGCTCCAGCGTGAAGCCGACGAATCTCGGCTTGGAAAATCTTTTCAGCCAACCGGGCGACTTGGTGGATAGCAACAACCCCGGCTTCGCCCAAGACTTGAAAACTTTGACAGACACTTTACAGAAAAACAAACTCCACTACCGTGTCTTCACCACCAACGTCAGCATCAAAACTGCCAAGTGGAGCCGCGAACAGCAGCACTGATCCCCCCTTATGAAACTCAGCAGATGCCTTCCTCTTCAGGCAAAACATAGGGCATGGTTCGCCGGTGAGTTCTCGAAAGCCAAACGCCCCGCCAGCGGTGTCGCGCTCATTCTTGTCCTGGCGTTCCTCGTCCTCATCTCGGCGTTGATCATTTCCTTCTTCACAACAGTCACCACGGAGCTTTCCGGCGCGAAGAGCTACGCCAGCGGCGTCACCGCCAAGCAGCTTGCCGACTCCACAGTGCAAATCTCCATGGGCACCATCCGGCAAGCCACCGCCACCTTCGATGCCGGGACGCGCGTCGCCTGGGCCTCGCAGCCCGGAATGATTCGCACCTACGACACCAGCGGAAATCCTCACGCTTACTACAAGCTCTACTCCTCTGACAACCAGGTCGTCACGACGTTCCCCTTTATTCCCTCCACGGAAGTGGCCGCCCAATGGAACAGCCAACCGGCTGTGTATACCGATCTCAATGCCCCGGTCATCAGTGCCACAAATCTGATCTATCCCATCGCTGATCCCGCCGCCAAAAATAGCGTCAAAGGGTTCGTTTACTCGAATCAGCCGAGCTACACCCCCGGCAATCCAGCTTCCCCAACGAATAACCCGCTTCCCATGCCGACAAAGTGGCTCTACGTGCTCAAAAACGGTCAACTGACCGCGCCCACGGGAGTGGATGCCACGGGCAAAATCGCGAATTGGACGGTGTCCACAACCCCTCCTACCGCAAACAACCCGATCGTGGCCCGCATTGCGTTTTGGACGGACGATGACACCTGCAAGGTCAACATCAACACCGCGGCCGGGGATGCATGGGTAGACGAAACAACTCCCCCCGCCCTCAGCACTTCGGCGGACAACGGAAATCCAGGCTCTTTTTGGGATGCCCCGCGCGTCAATTCCACGTTTGAAAGAACCTACCTGGCCACAAACCAACCTGCAAAAAACGAGTTTCA
>Ga0364881_10202_pt1 | contig 41319 bp, 45 predicted proteins | sample ExccelJu500001D4_5_FD_206923 | JGI IMG/M metagenome (GOLD analysis project Ga0364881, IMG submission 206923) | Enriched cells from Trout Bog Lake Hypolimnion, Wisconsin, USA - BchlTB.July30.5000.01.D4 | ecosystem: Environmental > Aquatic > Freshwater > Lake > Hypolimnion/Profundal zone | place...
GGGCACATAGGTTCTACGAGTATATATCAAAATTAAATTATGGAAATAAAGATGTTTCTGGAACAATTGGTAAAGATGGTATGTATAAAAATGATGGCCTATTAAATAGTTGGCTAGGAACGTCTCTCCAAATCTCACCACTTGAGCAAGTTGAATTTCTTGAAAAATTACTTGTCAATGAACTTGCCGTATCCATACCAGCTCAAGAGAAAACACGAGAAATTATGGATAGGGAAGAAGAATGGAATGGATGGAAGTTATATGGTAAAACTGGAGGTGGTAGCAGAGACAATGGATAGTTTATTGGATGGATTGAGAAAGATGAAAAACAAATTATTTTTGCTCAGTATCTTGATCTGACTGATTCAAACCTTGATTTGACCGATCTACCATCTCATAAATCTGTTGGGCTCACCGCCAAGGAAGTTATCAAGAGACAAATGCTAAATTTTTTAGATAAATAAGGTAATTAGTAGCTATGTTAGGGAAGAGTCCCTAAGCTATTTTTTTATAAAACGCTCGATTATTTCCTGATCAGAAACGGCATTATTTTTAGTCTGAATAAGGTAGTTCTTGACCAAATTTAGAACTGTTTCAGTAAACTCTAGTTTAAGGGAGTTACTAGCCTTTTCTCTTTCATTGTCTATAGCTTTTATAGCCGAGTCCTTCTTGCGTGCTAATAGCAGACTAATCTCCTTGTTCTTTGTTTCTACAAGACGCTCAATACTATTTTGTGCACTTGTTATTATATCTTTTTTTCTTGCTTCAAATTCATCTAGTTCCTTCTCTACTTCATCGAGTAAACTTTTTGCTTCTTCTTTAAGCCTCTCTGCCTTAGCAAGTTTTTCCTTTATTTCATTTATTCTAGCATCAAGGGAGGCTATTATCGCTTTTTTAACAGGCCTATAAGCTAAATATATAAATATTATGAAACAAACCGCAATTACAAAGCTCTCGTCGAAAAAATGTATCATTTTATTTTACCATGAATCTTCTTAAGTAACTCTATATCAGCATCCTTATTTGTAACTTTCTGAATTATAAAGGCAGCTAACTTGATGCATGATATCGATTCATCTATATGAAACTTATCAACATAACCCTGTATCTCAGCAAGAGCTCTCTCTCTCTTCTTATCAAGAATAATAGATAGCTCATTTTTTTGATATAGAAAATGAGAACCCATCGATTCCACAGCCTGCCGGTTAAGATCCTCAACATGCGCATTAACTTCATCCAATTTATCTTTGCGCAATGCTTCGATAGACTTAGCTTTTTTACTATACTCCTGGGCATAATCGATATTTTCTTCTAAAAAACTGTTCCTTTGCGTTAGGATTAACTCAGCCTTTGGAGCAATAAACTTACTTATAAGAAAATAAAGAAATGTAAAAACAATAACCAACCAAAATAGCTGAGAGCTAAAAGAAGATACATCGAACTGTGGCATAGTCTTTATCCTTTAATTAATCTATTTTCATTATATACCTTACCTGAACCTTAAATTCCAAGCCAAGGATATTTTTTGTATACTTATTCTTGGATGAACAAACCAGTCGGCTAAGCAATCCCCTTAGAGAGGTAGCAAACTAGATGACTACAGTTTGTATCATTTAATCCAGCACTTAATTTAGTATAAATTAAGTAAAGATCAAAAGCATCGCAATAACAAATGAAAATAAACCCATTGCTTCAGCAAGACCAGCACCAATCAGAGCCATTCTCTGCAACTGATCACCTGCAGATGGATTGCGTGCAATTGAGTTAAGCAAAGAACCAAAGATATTTCCTACACCTAGGGCTGCCCCTAACATACCAAAGGCCATAAGGCCGGCACCAATATATTTAAAAGCCATTGCGTCCATTTCTGTTCTCCTAAAATTATTATTAAACATAAAATCAAGTAGTTATCGGCTTTCCAAAATCCCCAGTCATCTACTTGAACCCACCACCTGCAAAAAATTACTAATGCAAATTTAACGCATCGCTTAGATAAACACAGGATAATATTGTAAAAATATAAGCCTGTAACACCGCCACGAATAACTCAAAACCTATTAAAATCACTAGAAAAGGTATAGGTAAAATCTTTAAATAAATAGCCATTGAAACCACAAATCCAGCAATAACCTTCAGTAACACGTGTCCTGCTACCATATTAGCTGCTAATCTAAGCGATAGACTAACTGGTCTAGCTAAATAGGCGAATAATTCTATTACGACCATCAAAGGAGCAAGCCACCAAGGTGTTCCAGCCGGTAAAAATAAAGAGAAAAAATGAAAACCATGCAAGTATATTCCAACCAATGTGACTAATAAGAATACCATCATCGCAAGAGCAAACGTAATAGAAATATGGCTAGTAACCGTAAAACCATAGGGAATCATACCAAACAGGTTGCAGGTAAGTATAAACATAAATAAAGTAAAAATCAGGGGAACAAATTTCCTGCCCTTAGCACCCACACTTTGATCTAGCATACCAGTAATCATTTCATAAGCTAGTTCACCACTAAGCTGAACACGGGATGGAACGAGGCTTTTACTTTTAAATGCTAGCATAAAGTAAAATACTATAAACGTGCCTACAATCAGCATAAAAAAAGAAGAATTTGTAATACTAGCGTCATAGCCAAAAATTTGTATATTGACTATTTCTTTTACTTTAAACTGATCTAGCGGGTTATGCTCCATTATTTTTAATGTATTTATTCCAAATTAATCTAAAAGTAGCAAATATCCCTAGTATTAAACAGATTATAAGGAAGGCTGGTTTTGAATCAAATAAATTATCCAAAAACAAACCAATTATTACGCCAACTATTACTCCTGAAACCAATTCTACTGCAATATTAAACCCTGTACTTCTACTACTCAGGAATGTGCTTTCCTTTTTTTCTGCTTTTAGGTCTTCGATTTCTCTGTCAATTTCTTCATATTTTTTGTTACTCATTGGCGATTACTACATTTTCTATTGCTTGTGATAGTTCTTCAAATGTATAAGGCTTTGTAAATTGCTTACCATTTATAAAAAAACTTGGAGTTCCTACAAATTTTGGTTCCCGTGATATAAGTCTAGTATTTTCTATCAATATTTCAATTTTTGCTTCATCATTCAAACAATTAGCATATTTTTCTGGTCCTACTCCTCCAAGAGTACCAATATTTGTTAAAATTTCACGATAATTTTTGCCAAAGGCCCAATTATCCTGTTGCTCTAAAATAACTTTTATAAAATTGAGGTAGCTTTCCAAGTTGCCTGCGCAACGTGCTAGAACTGTTGCATCAAGATCCTGCTTATTACCAATAAATTCTCTCATAACGTAAGCTACTTTTCCAGTATCAATATATTTTGCTTTAAGCTCGGGGAGTATTTTTTTATGGTATGTCACACAGTGTGGGCATGTAGGAGAGAAATATTCGACCACAACGATTTTTGAGTTACGATTCCCTAAAACCATATCGTCAGGCTCGATATCATACCCCCTGACATGTTTAACTTTTTGTTCTGCTACTTTTCCAGTATCTTCTTTTTCTTTTTTCTTTTCTTTTTCTTCTTTAGCTTTTTTTTCAGCATTGTCCTTACAATCTTCTAGTTCTTTATTGTAATTTTTTATCTGATCCTGGGCGGGAGTTTCTGCTTCCTCAGCTTGGTTACAGGAAATCAGCAAAAACAAACTTAATAGGAGAGGAAAGAAATTTCTGAACATATGGTATATAAAGCCTGTACTTATACAAATTTATCATAATTTTGAGTTATTTATTATAGTAAGCCATATTAGACTCAAGTGATAAATGATCTCAATCCCTTTCTAACACATCAAGGCGGCGAAATTAAGATAAATTGTACCTTTGACAGAATTTTAGACAATAATTGTCTTTTACTAACAACCAAATCAACATTTTAGGTAGGTAAGTTAGGTTTAAAACAATTTCTTTTGCAACTTTTTGAAAATAAAAAAAACCGACGCAACTTTAAGCTACGCCGGTTTTTTTGTAAAACTTATAGATAATTATAAACTTATCTAATAGCCGTTACACCTCTACGATTTTGACTCCACGCAGCTTCGTTATCACCTATAACTGCTGGTCTTTCTTTACCATAAGAAATTGTGTCAATACGCTCTGCGCTTACACCATGCTCGATCAAGAATGATTTAACAGCATTAGCTCTTCTTTCGCCTAGAGCAATGTTGTACTCTCTTGTTCCTCTTTCATCGCAATGACCTTCAACAGTCATATTGAAAAGCTTATGATCTTTCAGCCATTCTGCTTGACGTGTTAAAGTGCTTTGCGCCTCCGAAGTAATATCAGAACTATCTAGTTTGAATAATACTCTGTCGCCAATCGTCTTTTCAAATTCGGCTATATGTTTGTTATTATCACCGTATTTGCCTCTTGAAGCACTACAGCCAGATAACAAAACAACAGCAAATAGTGCTACTGCAATTTTTTTAATCATATTCAGGTCTCCTTAAAAAATTTTATTCAGTTTAAAAAAGCTATTACTCTAATCCATTATTGGCCTAGAAATAACATAACCCTAACTATATACTAGTTATTTATAGTTTTAAACCATCAATATATGTTTTTCTCCAGATGTATGATAGCTTGCGTGACATAAATACCAACGCTTAAAGCTGTTATTTCCTTACTAGACACCCACAAATATTTTCACGAATAGCCGAAGTTGTTGTCGGAAAAGCACTTGGTAGGTCTTTAAAAAACCTAGCTGCGAGGTAAGCAAACGCTTGAGACTCAACATAATCAGCATCAAGATCGTCAATAGTAGAAATATTTTCTACTATTGAGTTAAAGCCCTTTTCTAACAAACCTAATTTAAGCCAATTCACGATTTGCGTATTTTTACTTCCTCCACCGCATAAAAAAATACTAGCAGGAATATTTGGTAACATCTCGATAGCCCAGAGAATAGTTGTGCAAGTAATGTAAGTAAGTGTTGCAACGATATTTTCTGGAGAATGATTAGAGAGAATTCTCGTTATATATTCAAATGAGTTCCTGTCTAAAGATTTGGGATAAGGCCGTTGGAAATACTCATTAACCATAAATTCGCTAGTAACTAACCCATCTACTCGCCCTTGCGAGGCAATTTTGCCATTTTTGTCATAACTCTTATTAAAATATTTATTCATAGCATCATCAATAAGTGCGTTACCAGGGCCAGTATCAAATGCTACTATTTCATTTGCTTCGTCTATATAAGTGATATTGGCTACCCCTCCTATATTGAGAACTGCAACAGGTAGCTTTTGATTTTGCATTAATAACTTATGAAAAATAGGAACTAAAGGTGCTCCCTGCCCGCCAAGACTAATATCTCTTCTCCTAAAATCATGTACTACATCTATCCCTGTACCTTGGGCTAGCAAGTGCGGATTTCCTATTTGCCAAATCAACTGATTATTTGGCTTATGCAAAATAGTTTGTCCATGAAAACCAAGAGCCTTTATATCTTTACTCGAATATTTTGTTTGCTTAAGCAAGTCAAGCGTAGCCTCAATATGGTATTCTGTAAGTTTTTTCTCGATCTCAAGAGGCTCCATAAACTGACTAGAAAGCTTCTTGAGAGCAAATTTAAACTCTTGAGGGTAAGGTATATGAGTATTAGCAATCACTCTAAACATACTCTTTCCATCAGTTTGAACCAAGGAAGCATCAACTCCATCACATGAGGTACCGCTCATATAACCTATAAATAACTCACTCATCTTGGTCTTTTATGTTTTTTATACTTTTTACTACCTTGCGACGTTGCAAATTTTTACGCAAAGCCATCGATAATTTATCTTGTTTTTGCTTTACTTTGTCAGCTCTTTCTTCTTTTTTATTTGGCATTTAAACTAATTTCTCTTGACGATATGCTGATAATATGGCAAAAATCTGCTCTTAACAAATCCATTCTAGATAAAATTGCTTAGTTTATGTGTTTTGTTATCTGGAAAATGGCATTTAAAATCATTTTGCATAATTTTGGTTAATTTGTAACAGATCTTTGTTAAAAATACCAATTTTTTGCCGCTATAGCTCAGTGGTAGAGCACATCATTGGTAATGATGAGGTCGAAAGTTCAACTCTTTTTAGCGGCACCATTCTCTAAAAATCTTCTGATATCCATTCAGATAGTTTTGCGTCATATTTCAGAATTCTAGGTTTGCTTTCTATACTGTCGAAAGTAATATCTTGCATCAATGCTTCATGAGCAGAGATAAAGCCTCTATCAGCCCCAAAAATAGGGAAATATGGCTGAAAATTCATATATTCTAAGCTTACATATTTCTGTTTTATAGCTTTGTTTGTAGCCGTCGTAAGATCTGCAAGTGAATTAATTTTTACTCCATTGATAGACTTTATCTGAATTCTGTACACAGATTTGTAGTCCTGAACAAACATTTCTGGAATACTGCTAAAACTACTACCTGTTTGGACATTTGCAAGTGCAACACTACCTAGTGGTATTCCAGATTTAGCAGCAACGAAATCGTCAGCCTCAAAAAATAGCCCGCCTGCAAAATCTAGCATCTTTGAGATTTTATTTGTTTCAAGATCATAGAGTTTAATCTCTTGCTCAAGTTTTTTGCCATTTCTAATGATAGTGACTTTAATTTTATCAGAATTTGGGTTGCTCATTGCAAGGTCAAGAAGGCATAGGTCTGCCCCTATTTGCTTACCTTCTACCTGCCATAAAATATCCCCTGGCAAAATCTTTCCTTCCGCCGTCCCGCCAGGCAGGACCTTTCTAACAATTATTGCCCTATTGCGTGCATTAGGTAATTCTTTTATATAATTACTCATTTCTTCTTGAGAGAAATTGCGATGCTTAACAGCTTTATCTAATGAGTAAAGTTCTGTAATAACTCCAATATGTTTCCTGCTGAGATGAGCTTTATCTGCCTGTAACTCTTTTAATACGTGAGTAACATACTTTCCTTTGAGCGCTAGAGCATGAGTTTTCCCCCCACCATAGAGTACGCCTATCGCTTTATTTTCAATATTAAGTACCGGAGAGCCGCTAGCACCACCTGTTGAGTTCATGTTAATGACATATGATCCTTGGGGCATCTCTCCATTTATTTCGTATAAATCAGATAAATAACCATTATGGAAGGAAAAACCCTGCCCTTCAGTATTGCCAACTATAAATACATCAGATCCGAGCGTTGGGATTTCATTAGTAAACTCAACAACCTCAAACTCCACTGGAAATTTTTCCGGATCTATCTGCATAACCGCAAAATCTGCATACTGATCGTAATAAACCACTTTCGCTTCTGCTTGCTGACCATTATGAAAAGTAATAAAATATGTTCCTACTGAAACTCTGCCGACAACATGGCTATTGGTTACTAGAAAACCTTTCTTTCCATCAACAATAAATCCAGTTCCAGACCAGCTTCCAGTATTTTGATACGCGGAAACTGGAACTCTGCTATTGATCGTTACTATAGATTTTCTGATTTTTTCAATTTCTTTTATTTTTGTATCATCAGCATAAACAGTTGCTGTTAAACAATATAATGTTATAGCAAAAACTTTTAAAAATTTTAACATATATTTATTACCTAATTACTTTTCTCAAACAATAATGCGCCCTAGTTAGCAGAAGGCAGGTCTATAAGTGCAGAATTAATCAATGCCAAAAGCTTCTTTTTATCCACCTTGTTCGCGTCAGAAAAACTATCAGTAGTAGTACTAATTATATCATTAGAAATGGATACTGAATGCGCCCATAAAATTTGGCCATTTGATGCATCAAGAATAGCTAATCTAACAATTGAGAATTCTGCTGGCTCTGTATTTGTTGTAGTAGTTCTACCAGTAGCAACAGCAAACAATGCTCCCTTTAAAATGTCCGTAGTTAAATCCTTAGTAATAGCGGCAGATGTTTTGTTTTCAGAATAAAAATTCATTACAATAAGCAAATCACCCCCCATTTTTTTACCAAACTCAACTGCAGCAGGGATTTTATAATCTATAGAATATGCTTTATCCTCTGACCAAGCTCCCCCAGCATAAAGAATTTTCGCAATATCTTTAAACTCATCTTTAGTATCAACAGCATAATGAGATAGTTTGTTGATACCAATTTCTGGTCTAGAAAGAAGTTTGATATTATAGCCCTTATCATGCATCGTAGTTATGAATGTATCGACCATAATCTCCTCAATCCGATCTTCATAATTATAAACTCTGGTTTTTTTGTTCAAAGCATCAATTTGATTCACTTCTATGTCTGGTGGCAGAAGTAAAGCTATTCTGGCTTTAACTAACGAACCTGAATAATTAGGGGCGGATCTAACAAAAGTTGTATTGTTAGTACAAGCACATGTAGCAACAAGTAGTAAAATTATAAAGCAAGCTTTTATCATTTAAATAATGTATTATTAGTTAACGTTAGTATGTAGCCGGAATAAGCCTTGTCCTTTTCTCCGAAAGGATAATCAGAACATTTTGACCTTCACTTATCACAGGATTGTTTTTACCTTCCTTAGCTTGCACAATGGTAATAACACCTGTCGCACGTACAGCAGCTAGAGCATTTCTTAAAAGTCTGCTACCTTCATAATAATCGTCCCGTAGATTTGATCTATCGACTTCTACGATATATTCAGTACCTTTCGACGTTCCAAGAGCTGATTGCATTATTGCTCCAGTAACGCCTCCAACAATAGCGCCCCCAACAACTACTGCAGCACTATTACTGTTACTAGCTGCAAGTGCTCCTCCACCAACACCACCAATCAGGGCACCAGTTGTGTTATCCCCAAGTTTTTCATCTTCTTTAATTTTTACATCTCTTTTGACAAGAAGTTTACCCTTTAAGGTAATGTTTAATGTTGAGTCGCTAGTATATGTATTGGAAGCAAGATCTCGACTGCAACTAGAAAGAATAGGAATTATCACGAGGATTATAAAAATGTGTAAAAGTTTTTTAATCATTATTATTCAATAAAAAAGTTGATTTAAGTTAAATTTAATTAATAGCTGACAATGCTTTGTATTAGTAAATAGTAAATGCTATTCAATAGTTTTCTATGCCTTTAGTAACATTTTTAGTTAGTAATAAGCAATAAAATTATTCCATTTGTATAAAGATTTATTCTCCACTGCTCTTGTAAAAAACTTATCCTGCACTATATCAAATGTCTAAGGGCTAGCAAAGCGATTATTGCGGCCGTCAAACATTTATTTTAGACGAGGATATTAATATGGGAAAGATTATAGGTATTGATCTTGGTACTACCAATTCATGCGTAGCAATTATGGATGGGAAAGAACCAAAAGTGCTGGCAAATGTTGAGGGAGAACGCACTACTCCATCGATGGTGGCGTTTACAGATAGCGACGAAAGATTAGTTGGTCAACCCGCAAAAAGACAAGCAGTGACTAATCCAAAAGGTACTCTGTTTGCAATCAAAAGATTAATTGGACGTAATTACGATGATCCCACAGTCAAAAAAGACAAAGACATGGTGGCTTTTAAGATTGTTAAATCTACTAATGGTGATGCATGGGTAGAAGTTGATAAAAAGCGTTATTCTCCAAGCCAAATAAGCGCTTTTATACTACAAAAGATGAAAGAAACAGCAGAAAATTACTTAGGAGAAACAGTAACGCAGGCGATAATAACTGTTCCGGCTTACTTTAATGATGCACAAAGACAAGCGACTAAAGATGCTGGTAAAATAGCTGGTCTTGAAGTTTTAAGAATTATTAACGAACCAACTGCTGCTGCTTTAGCTTATGGTCTTGATAAAACAGAAAATAAAACAATAGTTGTTTATGATCTAGGCGGTGGTACATTTGACGTATCAGTACTTGAAATTGGTGATGGCGTTTTCGAAGTAAAAGCAACTAATGGAGATACATTTTTGGGCGGTGAAGACTTCGATATGACAATCTTGAACTATCTGATTGACGAATTCAAGAAAGAAACGTCTGTTGATTTGAAACAAGATCCACTTGCTTTACAGCGCCTCAAAGAAGCTGCTGAAAAGGCAAAGAAAGAGCTTTCAACAGCTCAGCAAACAGATGTTAATCTGCCTTATATTACAGCAGATGCCTCTGGTCCTAAACACATGAATATTAAACTTAGCAGGGCAAAGCTCGAGTCTCTTGTAGGCGATCTTATTGACAGAACTATGGAGCCTTGCAAAAAAGCGCTAAAAGATGCTGGTTTGAAGCCAAATGAAATAGATGAGGTAATTTTGGTCGGTGGTATGACTAGGATGCCAAAAGTGGTTGAAAAGGTTAAAGAGTTTTTTGGGCGTGAACCACATAAAGGAGTTAACCCTGATGAAGTAGTTGCTCTTGGTGCTGCTATTCAAGGCGGAGTATTACAAGGTGATGTAAAAGATGTATTATTATTAGATGTAACTCCATTGTCCTTAGGAATTGAGACATTGGGCGGTGTGTTTACACGTTTAATTGATCGTAACACAACCATTCCCACAAAGAAAAGTCAGGTCTTTTCAACAGCTGACGACAACCAGCACGCCGTAACCATTCGAGTATTTCAGGGTGAACGAGAGATCGCCGCTCATAATAAATTACTCGGACAATTTAATCTGGAAGGAATCCCTCCGTCACCAAGAGGTCTGCCTCAGATTGAAGTCACGTTTGATATCGATGTCAATGGTATTGTTCATGTATCAGCAAAAGATAAAGCTAGTGGGAAGGAGCAAAAAGTTACTATTCAAGCATCTGGTGGTCTAAAAGACGACGAAATTGAGCAAATGATCAAGGACGCTGAAAAGAATGCATCAGAGGATAAGAAACTCAAAGAGTTTATCGAGGTAAAAAATAAAGCAGACACACTCATATACTCCACTGAGAAAAGTTTGAAAGATTTTGCAGAAAAAATTGCACCTAATGATAAGCAATTAATTGAAGATGCTATTGACTCTCTTAAAAAAGCAATGGAGTCAGAAGACAATATTGAATTAATTACTCAGAAAACCGACGATTTAGCCGTAGCAAGCATGAAAATTGGTGAAGTAATGTACGGGAATAACGACTCTGAATCAGCCCCTCAAGCTGAGTCATCTTCATCAACTACTGATGGCAAAGTTGTAGATGGCGAATTTAAAGACGTTAGTGATAAGTAAGTAATTTTAGTTATGGTATAATGACGGGGGAAATATCTATCTGCGTGTTCTCTCGTCATCTATCATAAATTTAATCCAAGAAGGCTAGTGATTTTTTATGTAATAATTCTGCCTAAGTTTATTATTATACCCAATTCAGTAGGGAACTAAAACATGACAAAAAGAGATTATTATGAGGTGCTAGAGGTTGAACGTTCTGCAAATGGCACTGAAATCAAAAAAGCTTATCTCAAGCTGGCTAAGAAATACCACCCTGATACGAATAGTAGTGATCCTTCAGCTGAAATAAAATTCAAAGAAATAAGTGAAGCTTATGAAGTCCTAAAAGACGAACAGAAGAGAGCTGCTTACGATAGAATGGGGCATAGTGCATTTGAACAAGGTGGAGGTGGAGGTGGTGGATTTAATTCTCGCACCGCGGGTAATCATGATATAAATGATATATTCGGCGATTTCTTTAGCGACTTCATGGGTGGCCGAGGGGGAGGAGCCTCTAGGCCACGAACAAGTCAAGCAAGAGGCTCAGATCTAAAATATAATCTTACTATTACCTTAGAAGAAGCCTTCACAGGAATAGATAAAAAAATAAATTTTAATACAGAGGCTAAATGTTCTCCTTGTGGGGGAAGGGGAACTAATGAGCCAAATGCCAACAGTACGTGTCCACAATGTAATGGAACGGGTGCTATTCGTATGCAGCAAGGATTTTTTGCTATAGAACAGACTTGCAATAAATGTAACGGGCAGGGGCAAATAATCAAAAATCCTTGTACAGTATGTCATGGTACTGGGCGCTCTACTAAACACAAAAATTTAATTGTTAATATACCACATGGCGTTGAAGATGGGGTAAGAATTAGAATTGCCGGAGAAGGAGAAGCAGGCTTACGAGGTGGTATCTCTGGCGATTTGTATGTTTTTATTACAGTAGCTCCCCATAATATTTATCAAGTGGAAGGCTCGAATTTGCATTGTAGATTACCATTAAATTTTACGAAGGCGGCACTTGGAGGAGAAGTTGAAATCCCAACTATCGATGGTTCAACCGTCACATTAAAAATACCTCCAGGTACCCAAACAGGAGACAAGCTAAGGCTAAGAGGTAAGGGAATGTCTAAAGTTCGGTCATCAGAGAGAGGTGATTTTTATGCTCATGCCTTTGTTCAAACTCCTAAAGACCTTACTAAGAAGCAAAAAGAACTCTTAGAAGAGCTTGATAAAGAATTTGGCGAAACAAAAGAAAACTATAGCAACGATGGTTTTTTTTCAAAGATGAAAAATATGTGGTCTTAAAATCTGCCTAATACCATCTAAAGTATTTATTTTTTATTCGTAAAATATAACTTTTGATACCGTGATCAATGTCAACACCAAAATTTAAATTTTTGTACTTACTGCCAAAAAGAAAAAAGATCTGAATAAGGGAACTATAAATATTTATGTAGAAATGTTTACAATACCCTTAGTCTTAAACCAGCATCAAAAGTAGTTTTATTCTTAATAACACCAAAAATAATGTGTAATAATTTTCTCATAATAGCTACAACAATAACTTTGCCACACTTACCTTTTGATTTTAATTTTGTTGCAAACTCTTTCATTAAAACATTATGCTGCATAGCAGACATAGCTGGACAATATAAAGCTTTTCTTAGTGGGCAACATCCCATTTTCGATATTTTTCCTCGCTTTCTTATCGAAGAACCTGATTGATATTCTCTCGGTGTTAAACCAGCAAAGGCCGCCAATTGTCTTGCATCTTCAAAGCCCCTAATATCGGCTACCAAAGATACTACTGCTACAGCAGTTTTTTTACCCATACCAGGAATAGTTTGAATATTATCAATATCCTCTTTAATCTCAGGATTATCATCTAATAGTTGATCCATCTGATTCTCTATTTTTTCTATTTCTTTCAGTAAATTAGATGACAGTTTCTCGTAAGTTTTAATCACCGCAGGAGCCAATTGTTCTTTCCCTTCTAGATAGTTTTTTATTTGCCTGTGTTGACTGGCCAAATTTAAAACACAATTGTATAAACTTCTTAATTCTAATATTACTGGATCAGTTGGTACATAAGCTTTTAACTCATATTTACTGGCATATTCAGCAATAATTCTACTATCAACTTTATCCGTTTTATGCCTCGATAGTTTACTCTTAGCAAAAGCATTAATACAAGCAGGATTAACAATACTTACTTCATGCTTTTGGGAAAATAAATAATTAGCAAAAGCAAGGCTATATATACCCGTAGATTCCATACAAGCCTTAACTCTTTCTACTTTATACAACTTTAGCCATTTAGAAAATTCCTTAAATCCTTTTGTGTCATTAGTGATATTACAATAATGACTCTTATCGTTGACGATCATAGTAATTGATAAATCTTTTTTGGAAACATCAATACCAACAAAAACTTTTGCCATAATCACCACTATTTAATATTGAACAACAACAAATTGTGAAGTACCATTACCTTGAGCTAGTCATGTCAATACAGAATAAGTGTGTTAATCACTTTTCTAAGATACCGTTCAGCTTTTGGCAATTTGAGAGAGGGCTCTAATCAAAACTACAGATTCAAAATCTATGACGGAGAACAGAATCTCCTCTCTCTCCCTTCAAAAATAAGCTTATCTTTTTAAAGGCTTTTCGCAAACTTTTTTGTTCGCTATTTAATCATACATGGCGGAGACAGTTAATATAGCCGAAATCTTTCTTGCAATATTCTATTATAGGCTGTATAAAGGCAAGACTTAGGAACGTTCATTGTTTCATAAGGCCCCTTCGTCTAGCGGTTAGGACGTCACCCTTTCACGGTGAAAACACGGGTTCGATTCCCGTAGGGGTCACCATGTTCAATTGCTTCTGTTATATCAGCTTTCTTGCCTAATTTACTAACAGAGCTAAATTTATTCCTAGATTTAAGAAGTAAAATTAGTTATCATAGCTTTCGAAACGATCCTTAATTAACTTATTTTTTTATAATATTATGGGAATTAGTCTTGTTCAATTAGTGGTAATTCTGCTAATCATTTTGCTATTATTTGGTGCAGGAAAATTGCCACAAGTTATGTCAGAGCTTGGCAAAGGTCTTAAAGCCTTCAAATCTTCTTTGAAAGACGATGATAAAAAAGACTAATAGGATATTGGTACAATTAAAGATTGATGCTGTACTTAGACTAGTTTCTCATGTATATAAATTTTGAATAAAAATATAACCTATCTGGTTTTAAATTATGAATTTTACTAAACCACTATTTTCTATAATCTTAATATCTTTAGCACTTGCTGCCTGTAAATCCAAACTAAAAGATAATGAAGATGTAGTTCCAGCACAAGAATTATATAATAAAGGTGTTAAAGAGTTAGAAAGTGGCGACTACAAAAAGGCTTCTGCTGAATTTGAAAAAGTATTTTTTCAACATCCTGGTAATAGCATCACACCAAAGGCTGAACTTATGCAAGCGTACTCGCTATACCTTGCTGGAGAATATGAAGAAGCTGTTGATGTGCTCGATATATTCATCAAACTTCACCCAAGATATGAAGATATCGCATATGCGTACTACCTAAAAGCACTTGCAACTTATGTTCAAATCTCGGATGTAAGGCTTGATCAGTCGAAAACGGAGTATGCAGGCCAGGGGCTTGAAGAAGTTATTTTGAGATTCCCTAATTCTAAATATGCGATTGATGCTGCTTTAAAAATAGACCTAGTAAAGGATCATTTAGCGGGAAAAGAAATGTTTGTTGGGCGTTATTATCTAAACAAAAGAAATCCAGTAGCTGCTATAAAAAGATTCCAAATAGTAGTTGAAAACTATGATACTACTTCACACGTCCCTGAAGCCCTATATAGGCTTGTCGAAAGTAATATAATGCTTGGGCTTGTTGAGGAAGCAAAAAAATATGCCACAGTTCTTGCCCATAACTACCCAGATAGTCAGTGGCACAAATATAGTGATAATCTATTGAAATAGAGAAATGCTACAAAGCCTTCATATTAAGGACTTTATCCTAATTGAGAAGTTAGAATTAGATTTTAATGAAGGCTTCTGTGCTATTACAGGCGAAACTGGCGCCGGTAAGTCTATTCTTCTTGATGCTATCCTTTTTTGTTTGGGCGAAAAATTCTCCGGCAACCCAATTAGACCATCTGCAGAGTCATGCTTAGTAACTCTTGTTTTTACTGCTACCAAAATACTAGATAATTATCTACAAGAGATAGGGGTTGATAAAGCTGATGTCCTAATTATAAAATGTAGTCAAAATACCTTAGGACGTAAAAAGTTTTTTATAAACGATCAAATTGTCACAACCAAGCTTGTACAAAATTTATTCAATTATTTGCTTGAACTTCATGGTCAGCACAATCATACCATGCTACTTCATGTAGCATCACATCAATTTATTTTAGATGAATTTGGTAAACTTGGAGATCTTAAAAAAGAGGTTGCACTTAGTTATTTTAATTGGCAAGAAACGGAAAAGAAAATCAAAGAAATTGCTACTAGAAAAGAACAGATAGATAAGGACATAGATTATTTAAAACATGTTTGTGCTGAGCTTGAGTTAGCTCAAGTAAAGAAAGGTGAAGAGCAAGAATTAACTGATATAAAAAGAAAACTGCAATCTTGCGAGAAAGAGAAACAACTGATTCAATCTGTATTGGCTGAAATTCAAGAAAGCTCGATTGAACGAATTATTGGGAAAGCCCAAAGATCTATTTCAAATTCTGTGAACAATAATGAATTGCTTGAAAAAGTTAGTTCTAACTTAGAATTAGCTTACGATAAAATTGAAGATGCTAAAACTATTCTACAGCAGATATTGCGTGACCTCTATAAAGAAGAATTTTCCATCGAAGAGATTGAGGAAAGATTATATGAGATAAGAACTTTAGCGAGAAAGCATTCGGTGGACGCAGATAGTTTGGTTGATCTTTTTGAAAAATCTCAAACAGAATTGTTAAGCCTAGAAAATAATGTTCAAATGAATTCTGAAATAGAACGTCAGCTTGAATCCTTTAAACAACATTACTTTATTCTGGCTCAAAATTTGTCAGCTCAAAGGAAGAAAATAGTTACAGAACTTGAGAAAAAAGTTATGCAAGAGTTATCGGCTCTTGATATGAAAAAAGCCATTTTCGTTGTTGAAATTGAATCAGACCCTAATTTTGCCTCAACAAATGGAATGGATAAGGTACGATTTGTGGCCTCAACAAATCCAGGGATGAGTTTGTCGCCCATCGATAAAATTGCATCTGGGGGAGAATTATCACGCTTTATGTTGGCATTCAGAGTGGCTTTATTTGATAAGGCTCCAAAGCACACTGTTATTTTTGATGAAATAGACGTAGGAATCAGTGGCTCTGTGGCAGACTCAATAGGCTTACGCTTAAAACTACTCAGCAGCGCGGTACAAATCATTGTTATAACTCATCAGCCACAAGTAGCTGGAAAAGCTGATCAGCACATTTTAGTTGAAAAAACTCAACACGATCTTCATACTGTAGTTGAAATAAGAACGCTGGAAGAGGAAGCCAGATCTTACGAGCTGGCTAGAATGATTTCAGGCAAAGAAATAACTGAAACCGGTTTAAAGGCAGCCAAAGAGTTGATAACATTAGTTTAAATGAGGAAGTTATGATACATCAGATAAGTAAATTAATTATATACCTGCTTCTTGCTACCCCATTAAACAGCTTAGCTGATGGAGAGAAGATAGAGGATGGCACGTTACTTAACGTTTCCGCTACTGAATTTATTGAAGTTTCAGAAGACTTGTTAGTGGCAAATTTGCATTTTGAATTCGAAGCTGCAACTGCAAAAGAGGTGCAAAATCAAATTAACACCGTAATGGCTAAGGCGTTAGAAAAAACTAAGTTGCTAAAAGATGTTAAAGTTTCAACACAGCAATATTCTGTATATAAATATGAAGTTGTGCTTAATAAAAATGATGAAAAAAAAATAAAATGGAGAGGAAGCCAAGGGGTGGCCATCTCTGGAAAAGCAACAAATGATATTTTAAAACTTACTGGTCAATTGCAAGAGATTGGTTTGGTGGTAGATGGACTAACTTATACTATTTCCAATGATACGAGAGAAGAAGTACGAGATTCCTTGATGGAATTAGCGGTTGAGAAACTAATGAAAAAGTCAAAACGTGTAGCAAAAGCTTTAGGTAAAGATATAATAAAAGTTGTAAGTATAAACGTTGATGCTGATACATCTAGACCTTATCCAATTATGCAATATGCAATGAGAATGGGAGCTATGGCAAAGAACGAGATGGCCTCTCCTGTAGCAGAACCAGGCGAAACTCAAATTTCTATGACCGTGTCTGCAACAATTATGATAAAAGACTAGTTGGCTTAAATTTTAGAACTATTCCTTCTTTTCCTTTACTTCACTGGATGTTTTATTATAGAGTAAGGCCTGTGGTATAAAAATTAATTAGAAATACAAGTACAAGATGAATATTCATGAATATCAAGCAAAACAAGTTTTAGCTAAATATGGGGTGCCTACGTCTCATGGCATTGTTGCTTTGAAAGCTGAAGAAATTGATGAGTTAATCAAGAATTTTGAGGCTAAGGTCTATGTTGTTAAAGCTCAAATTCATGCTGGTGGTAGAGGCAAAGCTGGTGGCGTAAAAGTTGTACGTAGCAAAGAAGAAGCTAGAAGTATTGCTCATGACATGTATGGTAAAACTTTAGTAACACATCAGACCGGACCCAAGGGGCAAGTTGTTAAAAGGGTCTACATAGAATCAGGGTGTGATATTGCTAAAGAATATTACTTTAGCGTGGTTCTTGACCGAGCATCAAATCGAATAACCTTCATGGCTTCAACTGAAGGTGGAATCGATATTGAAGAGGTGGCCAACAAAACACCAGAAAAAATTATTAAAATTTCAATTGATCCTGCAACTGGCCTTATGCCTTTTCACTGCAGAGCCTTAGCTTTTAGGCTTGGATTTTCGGGTGATAAAGCAAAGCAGCTGATAAAAATAGCTGAATCGGTCTATAATGCTTTCGTTGCTACAGATGCATCTCAAATAGAAATTAATCCGCTTGTAGAAACTCTTGATGGTAATTTGCTAGCACTGGACGCAAAAATAAATTTTGATGATAATGGATTATTCCGTCATCCGGAAATTGCTGCTCTGAGAGATGAAGCAGAAGAGGATGCTCTTGAAGTAAGAGCAAGTAAAGCTGATTTAAATTATGTTAGGATGGATGGAACTATTGGCTGCATGGTAAATGGAGCTGGTTTAGCCATGGCAACTATGGACATTATTAAACTATATGGAGCAGAACCGGCAAATTTCTTAGATGTTGGGGGCGGGGCAGATAAAGAAAGAGTTGCTGAAGCATTCAAAATTATTCTTTCAGATAAAGCTGTAAAAGGCATATTAGTAAACATCTTTGGTGGGATTATGAGATGCGATATTATTGCCGAAGGAATAGTCGCTGCAGCAAAGGAAGTTGGTGTTAAGATACCGTTAGTAGTTCGTCTTGCAGGCACAAATTTTGAACTTGGAAAGAAGATACTAGCTAATTCTGGCTTAGAAATAATTGCTGCTGATGATCTAGGGGATGCGGCACAAAAAATTGTAAAAGCTGTATAGATTTAGGAGCAATAATAATATGTCGATACTTATAAATAAAAATACCAAAGTAATTTGTCAGGGCTTTACCGGCTCCCAGGGTACTTTTCACTCTGAGCAAGCAATCGCTTATGGCACTAAAATGGTTGGTGGCATTACACCTGGTAAAGGGGGGCAAACACATTTAGATTTACCAGTCTATAATACAGTAGCGGAAGCTGTTGACAGAACAGGAGCGAATGCCAGTGTGATTTATGTTCCTCCACCCTTTGCGGCAGATTCAATTTTAGAAGCAATTGATGCGGGGCTTGAGTTGGTAATTTGTATTACCGAAGGCATACCTGTGATAGACATGCTTAAGGTCAAAAGAGCTTTACTTGGTTCGAGGACTAGGTTGATTGGACCAAACTGTCCTGGAGTGATTACTCCTGCCGAGTGTAAGATTGGGATCATGCCAGGTCATATTCACCAAAAAGGCAGGATTGGTATTGTTTCAAGGTCAGGTACCTTAACATATGAAGCTGTTGCTCAAACAACTGCTGTTGGTCTTGGCCAGTCTACTTGCGTTGGCATAGGTGGTGATCCGGTAAATGGAACTAATTTTATTGATTGTATAGAATTATTCTTGCACGATAATGATACTCAGGCAATTATCATGATTGGTGAAATTGGGGGTAATGCGGAAGAAGATGCAGCTGACTTCATCAAAAGACATAAAATCAAAAAACCTGTAGTTGGATTTATTGCAGGAGTAACAGCACCTCCTGGTAAAAGAATGGGACATGCTGGTGCAATTATTGCTGGTGGCAAAGGTTCTGCTGGAGACAAGATCGAGGCTCTAACCAGCGCTGGGGTTATGATGTCTAATTCTCCTTCTGAAATTGGTCGTACGATGCAAAAGTTACTTAGTTGATGGTCGGGATTTTGTGTACTAAATATAATTAATCGAAGCTTATATCTACACTAAAAGAAGCTAAACTAACTTGAATTTGTTATAGGAAAGAAAGGGTTCCCTGTACCAAGTCAGTATACGTTCGCCCCGCCACCAGCCAAAAGATTTTTAATATCATCCCTGTTACGACGAAATTTAATAACCTAAATTACATATACTTGGACAATACAAATGTTTCTAGGGGCTTTTCTAACCAATATTAAAAAATAAATATATGCCTATCTTCAATAGCTATAGGGAATCGATAATTATTAAAGATCATGTTAAAGCAAAGCATATTATTGCAGGCGATTACTCTTATTATTCAGGGTACTACCATGACAAGGCTTTTGAGGATTGCGTTATGTATCTTGATGAAGCAGACAATCATCAAGATACAAGCGAAATAGACCGTCTTATTATTGGTAAATTTTGTTCAATTGCAACCGGCGTAAAGTTTATGATGGGTGGAACACAAGGTCATAACTATGACTGGATTGCAGCCTATTCACTCGATTTCCTAGACAAGGATTTTGATAACTATAATTTAGTGGCACCTAAAGGACAAAAGCTCAAAGGGGATACAATGATTGGCAATGATGTTTGGATAGGCGCAGAAAGTATGATTATGCCTGGGGTTCGGATTGGAGATGGGGCCGTAATAGGTGCACGCAGCCTGGTAACAAAAAATATTGGGCCATATGAAATATGGGGCGGAAATCCGGCACGTTTAATTAAAAAACGATTTACTGATGATGAGATTCAGAAACTCCTGAAGATCAAATGGTGGGACTGGAATTTAGAGAAATTAAAGCAACATCTAAACATTATACGATCCCCAGATGTTGAGGTCTTATGGTCAAAATACCAAGAGGGTCTGTAGCCAACTCAAGTACTATCAAATTATAGCAAAGCCACCCTGAAATTTATGGCAAAAACTGCCTTCTATGTGAACTGGTACCAATTAAGCTCGGGGGATGAGCTCATATAGGCATTGCTAATAATACCTGCATAGTTTTGCTTTTGAGTGCCTCAATTTCCTCATCGGTTATGTTAAGGGGTGGTAACCAATAAATAGTATTGCCAAGAGGCCTCAGCAAAATTCCAGCTTTTATTGCAGCTTGATACGTTAAATAACCCAATCTTACGTCATCATTAGCACAAATTAAATCTGCAGCTACAATTCCACCAATACCGCGAATATTCTCAAGACGACCAGTTTTATTTCCAATCTCATGCATATTCTTCAACATCACCTGGTTTATATCTCTTATATGTAACTGTTCTTCCTGGATGATATTTAAAGTTTCAAGAGCAAGACTTGCACCAAGAGCGTTCCCAGAATAGGTATGAGAATGAAGAAAAGTTTTTCCAGATGAAAAATCATCATAGAATTTATTATATATATCTTCGGTAGTTAATACCGCACTAAATGGCATCCATCCAGAAGTCAAACCTTTAGCTAAACAAATAAAATCTGGTTGAATGTCTGCATGTTGGCAAGCTAGCATTTTACCAGTTCGTCCTATTCCCGTCATTATTTCATCGGCAATTAAATGAATATCGTGTTTTTTTGCCCATTTTGCTAAACGATTTAAAAAATCCTTACTATAAATCTTCATTCCTCCAGCACCTTGGACAATTGGTTCTACTATCAAAGCTGTACTGCTATCAATATACTTTTCTAACGACTTTTCCAGTCTATCCCATTTTTCTGAACAATTATCCCAAAGTGGGTCATAGATTGATTGAACATAAGGTATTTTATCAATTACATAAGGCTTGAATAATATGGAGCTATAAGGATTTTTATATAATCCTATATCACTAACGCTTAAAGCTCCGACAGTTTCACCATGATAACTATTCTTTAATGTAATAAAGCGATTACGTTTCGTATCACCATTAATATAACGGCTGTGCAAACTCATTTTCATAGCAATTTCCACGGCACAAGAGCCATCCCCAGCATAAAATACTTTGCTAAGCCCGGCCATTAAATTAGTCAAGTGTTCAGATAAATTAACAATTAATTCATTAGTAGTATTTGCCAAAATCACATGTTCAAATTTTTCCATTTGATCAATCATAGCTCTTTTTAATTTTGGGTGATTATGACCAAGAGATTTACACCACCAGCTAGAAATTGCATCAAGTATTTTTGTTCCATCGGCTAATTCAATATAGCTACCTTGTGCAGATTTAACGACTAAAGGCTTAAATTGCTCGTAATCTTTCATTTGTGAACAAGGATACCATATATGGTTTAAACTCTTTTTCTGTAGTTCCGTTACCAACATTAGTTAACCTTATATATTTTTATAGTTGACTGATTTTTGAACATAACATAGACTAATGCAAATTACAATAACCCAGATATTTATGAACAAGACTAGTTGGAGCAAGGATGATCTTTGTCAGTTATATGAAACCCCATTTATTGATTTAATACATCAAGCTCATTTAGTTCACCGGACTAATTTTAATAGTACAGATATGGAGATTTGTTCTCTGCTTTCTATAAAGACAGGTTCTTGTCCTGAAGATTGTAGTTATTGTCCACAAAGCGCACATTTCAAAACAGGAGTCAAAAAAGAAAAGCTTATGGAACTTGCAGAAGTGGTTAAGCAAGCCAAGCAGGCCAAAGATACAGGAATTAAACGATTTTGTATGGGGGCAGCATGGAGATCTATTCCAGCACAAGAGTTCCCTAAAATATTGGAAATAGTTAAGGTAGTTAAAGCTCTAGAGTTAGAAGTATGTATGACATTAGGAATGCTGACCTTAGAGCAAGCCGAGCAACTAAAAAAAGCTGGGCTAGACTACTACAATCATAATTTAGATACCTCACCAGATTATTACAAAAAAATCATCACTACTCGTACTTATGAAGATAGATTACAAACTATAAATTATGTAAACGCTGCCGGTCTCAATGTTTGTTGTGGTGGAATTATTGGTATGGGAGAGTCTAGAGAAGACCGCATAAATTTTTTACTACAGTTAAATAAATTGCCGCGGCCGCTTAAAAGCATACCAATTAACCGCCTTATTGCGATTAAAGGAACTCCCTTAGAAAAAATCACTGTTATTGATAATTTTGAGTTTATTAAAACTATTGCCTGCGCAAGAATTATGTTCCCTGAGTCAATGATACGTTTATCCGCAGGACGTCATGAAATGTCTGATGAAATTCAGGTATGGTGTTTTATGGCGGGTGCTAATTCAGTTTTTTATGGTGATATTTTGCTCACGGCAAAAAATTCAACTACAAACCGTGATAAAAGATTATTTAAAAAAATTGGCATAGACTCATTTAAATTCCCGGAGAATTAAATAATGCTATACGCTGATTTGCAAAATAAATTAAACCTATATCAGAAGCAAGGGTTAGCGCGTAAAACCATGCCATTTTCTAAGTGCGACAAGAACAGCATTCATATTAATGGTGAACAGTATATAAACTTTACTAGCAACGATTATCTAGGAATATCTAATTATCCCGAAATAACTAAAGCATTTATCACCGGAGTGGAATCTTTTGGTTTTGGCAGTTGTTCTTCTGTTTTGGTATCTGGATACTCAACTATTCAACAAAAATTAGAAGAAGAATTTGCTGAATTTGTAGGCAGAGACCGAGCTATTTTTTTTACTTCTGGTTATATAGCAAATTTAGGCGTGATTACTGCTCTAGCAGATAGAAAGTCAGTAATATTTTCTGATAAACTATGCCATGCTTCATTACTAGATGGCATTCTTTTGACAAAGGCTAGGCATTTCAGATACCAACATCAAAATATCAAGCATCTTGAGTATCTAGCCACTAGAACCCGTGCTGATATTATAATTACCGAAAGTATCTTTAGTATGGAGGGCGGTGTTACTCAGGTAGCTGATATAGCGCGAATTGCTAAAGAGAACAAAAGTCTATTACTTATCGATGATGCGCATGGAATTGGGGTGCTTGGGAAAAATGGCGGGGGTATTTGTGAAGAGTTAAATTTATCTCAGGATGATATTCCGTGCTTAATTACTGCTTGTAGCAAAGCCTTAGGAGGATTTGGAGCTATGGTATCGGGTAGAACAGAACTGATAGAAATGATTTTACAATTTGCTAAAAGTTATCGTTGTACTACTAGTCTTCCTCAAGCTATCTGTCAAGGTTTGTTAGCTACGTTAAGAGTAATAAAAACGCAGAGCTGGAGACGAGCTAAACTTAATGAAAACATCCAGATTTTTATTGAAGAATCGTTAAAACGTGGACTGGACTTAGTTGCAAAGGATATGACTCCAATAAAATCTATACTCATTTATGACAATAATAGAGCTTTAGATACACAAAAATTTCTTCTAACTAAAGGTTTTTTAGTTGCTTGTATTAGGCCACCAACTGTCCCCATGAAGTCGGCGCGTATTAGAATTTCTCTTTCTTGCCATCACACTAGGAAACAAATTACTGAGATGCTTGATCATTTAGAAAAATGCTTATGTTAACAAACGCTTATGTACGCCAACGGACGTTGAGCGATAACTCATCTCACAATCGTATTTCACAAGCTTTTAATAAAGCCTCTACAACTTACACCGCTCATAGCCAACTACAACTCCAAACCTGCAATACCCTAATTACACTGCTAAAACCTAATTTGTTTCATCAACAAAAGATAGCAGATTTTGCTTGCGGCACTGGAATAAGCACAAAAAGGCTTATAGCTACCTACGGACATAATCAATACTACGCCATCGACTTTGCTCAGCAAGCTGTGTTAGTAGCTAAAAATCAACTGGTAGCGCTCGATATTAATTTCATAATTGGTGATTATAATGCCCGCCATTTTGCTAACGAAACGCTTGATTTAGCCTTTTCTAATTTGGGAGTTAATTGGAGTGTAAACCTTGGAGAGACTTTCAAAATGATGTTTAAACAATTAAAAAGAGGAGGAATACTTGCTTTTTCGGTACCTATTGACGATAATTTTAAGCAACTTAAAAAAGAATTCCGAAATCAGTGTTATAAAGCAGAAGAAATTTTAATCTTACTTCAAGACACCGGTTTCTTATTAAATAAATTCTGTATTTTTACTTATGATCAATTATATAAAGATGCATTGAGCGCTTTAAAATCTCTTAAGAATACCGGCACGAATATCAATTTATGCAATCCCGTTACGAGCCTTATCCCTATCACTAAGCTTGATCATATGTTTGAAGATGATAAGCAAATATCGCTTACTTACAAAATAGGGTTATTTGTTGCTACAAGGCATGATTAAATTATTTATTACTGGTACTGATACTAACGTCGGTAAAACTCATATTAGCGTCTGCTTATTAGAAGAATTCAGTAAGCTTGGATTAGCCACATTAGGTAGGAAGCCATTAGCTTCCGGATGTAAAAAAGAAAATGACATGCTTATTAATCAGGATGCTATTAATCTTATGAGAGCATCTTCGGTTAAGGTAAGTTATCATCTAGTTAATCCATTTTCTTTTGAACAACCTATTGCCCCCCATATTGCTGCTAAACAAGAAAATTATCTTCTAACAAAGAAAAAGACAAAGCTAGCTATTTTAAGAATGCTTAAAATACCTTCAGACATAACCCTCATTGAAGGAGTAGGCGGTTGGTATACACCAATTAATGAATATGAACTTATGTCTGATGTAATAACTTCAATGAAACTCCCTGTTATTTTAGTAGTGGGTTTAAAACTAGGTTGCTTAAATCATTCAATTTTAACAGCTCTAGCCATTAAAGAGGCAAAATTACCTTTTATTGGTTGGATAGGAAATTGTATAGATCCGAATATGCAAGCAATGAGCGAAAATATAGAAAGTCTTAAATCTTTACTCGCAGCTCCATGCTTAGGTATAGTTCCATATGGGCATAAATTAGATCATTTAAACCTTGAACCAATATTTAGGTATTTTCTTTGAGCAATGTTGCTTCACCAGCTGAAAACGCTTTTTTCATATTGTTTTCAAGATTAATTAATAAATGCCCATGTATATCTACCCCTGCTGCTGTGCCCTTAAAAATCTCGTGACCATCATGAAGCTGAATCATTTTGCCAAATAAATTATCCCTCTTTTTCCATTCTGGCATATAACTTTTGAAGCCAGTAATAAGATACTGTTCTGTTCCCAGAATTAGTTTATCAATTAAGACTGCACACATATTATTACGATCTTGAGATGTGCCGGTAATCTGCATTATAGAAGCCCACTCATGCTTAAAATTGACTTGGCTTGTATTTGGCATATTAACATTGATTCCCACACCAACTATTACAGAGCAATTACCATTAACCTCAGCTCTTATTTCTATTAGTACTCCGGCTAGTTTTTTGCCATTATACATAATATCATTTGGCCACTTAAGCATAAGGCAATTAGGTAATTTGCAAGCCTTTTCTATTGCCCTGCAAGCTATGGTTCCTATAGCTAGGCTGAGTCCGCCTAGCTGGCTAATATCTTGTTTTATAGAATATTGCATAGAAAAGTAGATATTTTTACCAAATGGAGAGTACCAATTTCTTGAGAACCTACCTCTACCACTAGTTTGATGCTCGGCGATACATATATGAGGAATTGCAGATTTATCATGGTTATTTAAATAGTTATTGGTTGAGTCAATTGATTCAACTATATCTATAGTAAAGTTCTTAGATTTTAATAAGCTTCTAATTTTCTTTGAATCAAGTAGAATTAAAGGCTCTTTTAACAAATAGCCTTTGCCCTTTACTTTTGTTACTTCAATGCCATAAGATTGAAGTTTACTAACCCATTTCCACACAGCAGTACGAGATATCTTAAGTTTTTCTCCTATTGATGTACCATCATGAAAATTTAAATCATTAAGTATATTACAAATTTCAATCAATTTTTCATTTGTATCTTTCATACTTTTATTTGAGTTTGTGTTTATCGTTAATTAGAAGAAGTGCAAATCTTTAAGCAATATACCTGAATGAAATCATACCATTAGATGAAATAAACTAAAAATATTTTAGTATAAAACTTTCTGAAACTTGGATGCCACAAATTATAACAAAGCCACCCTGAAATAATTCAAGATGGCTTTATACGACACTAAATAGTATTTCTCTTTTTCAAAGATGTATAGTGGATTATTTTATGTTTTTTGCTGCTGTTGATACAGCTGAAGCAGTATTAGCTGCATCCTTTGCTACATTATTTGAGTGATTAATAACATTCTTTGTAACTTGATTTTCAATGTTCTCCCCCCCTTTTGCATCATGTTTATGATGCTTGTGAGAATGGTTAGATTCCATCTTTGCATCATGTTTATGGTGGCCATGATGATTGTGCTTATGATGTTCTGCGGCAGCTTGATCAGCTGGATTTTCAATAGGGTCAGTATGCGGATATTTATGCTTATGTTGATGGTATATACCATCACATCCCGCAAGAAGAACTGACAAAGCTAATAATTTTGCAATTTTTGACATAATATTTTCTATTTTATAAATTAACAAATAACCAGTTTATATAATATAATCGTTAGTTTTAATTCTAGCAAATCAACTCTAAAATTTTTATAGATTATACAACCCATTATAAAATTCTTTGCAGCGTTAATCATAGCGATTAATTTAAGCGTATTTACTATACGGTTCTTAGTCAAGAATCCTTAGAAGGATAAGATCTTTTTGTTATTGACTGTTGTATCCTGGTGTTATTTCAATATTACCTATCTTATAGACATTGTGCTTAAGGCGTTGCTAGATTACTTACCTGTGAACTCCGGTAAACATTATACATCTAAAGCATATAAATACCTTTGATATTCGATTTACTCCAATATAATGTTGAGATAACCTTAGTCAAAGTCAGATTATTATGCGCTACTAAAGAGAAAATAAATGTCAGTAAAAAATTTTTATGCCAACTCTGGTCCACATACACTACAAAAAATTGCAACTTCTATTGGCTGCGAGATTTCAAAAGCTGATACAGAAAAAGAATTTTATGAAATAAAATCTTTATCAGAAGCTAAGTCATCAGACCTAAGCTTCTTAAGCAATAAAAAGTACATTGAGGATTATAAATCAAGTAAGGCGGGTGCGTGCATAGTGCCTTATGATTTTGAAAACAATTCTATAAAAAACATCATACTTCTTAGAGCCCATAACCCATATTACGCATACGCCAAGGCTCTTGACTTGTTCTATTCGAGCTCTCGCCGCATCGTATTAAAAATAATGCCTTCTGCTTATGTTTCCTCTTCTGCAAAGATAGGAAACAACTGCTATATAGGCCATAATGTCGTAATAGAAGATGAAGTTGAAATAGGCAATGACAGTGTCATTGAATCTGGAACTTTTATAGATTTTGGGGTAAAGATTGGTTCTAGGGCAAGAATTGACTCAAATGTATCAATAAGCCATGCTATAATTGGTAATGATGTAGTAATACTTTCCGGAGCAAGAATAGGACAAGATGGTTTTGGGTTTGCCACAGATAAAGGAGTTCATAAAAAAATATACCATATTGGCAGAGTTATTATTGGTAATGATGTAGAAATTGGCGCTAATTCCTGCATTGATCGTGGTTCAATGAATGATACTATTATCGAAGATTTTTGCAGGATTGATAATTTAGTTCAAATTGGTCATAATGCTCACATTAAAAAAGGAGCAATACTTGTTGCTCAAGTAGGGATAGCTGGCAGCAGCACGATAGGATCTTACTGTGCACTGGGAGGCCAAGTTGGCGTAGCTGGACACATTACTATTACAGATGGAGTACAAATTGCTGGCCAAGGAGGGGTTATTCAGGATATAAAAGAGCCTGGAATAATGGGCGGAACTCCAGCTGTTCCAATAAGAGATTGGCATAGGCAATCAATTATAATGAAAAAACTAGTTAAGGGCAAAGGAAAATGAAAATTGATATAAATGAAATAATGTCGATAATTCCGCATCGATATCCATTCTTGTTGGTAGATCGAGTAACTTCCATAACATTGAATGAGTCGATAGTTGGTATAAAAAATGTTACAATAAACGAACCCCAATTTACAGGGCATTTTCCAGATCGTCCAGTAATGCCAGGAGTATTGATTATCGAGGCTATGGCACAGCTAGCTGCAGTATTAGTAGCAAAATCGATGAAAAGTACAAAAGATAAAGAAGTATTTTTTATGTCCATTGAAGAAACTAAATTCCGTAAAATCGTTGAACCTGGTGATACAATAGTCATGTATGCAAGTATTATACAAAATCGTGGGCCAGTATGGAAATTTAAAGCTCGCTCAGAAGTGGATGGAAACATTGCTGCAGAAACTCTGTTCACAGCTATGGTAAAAGAAAAATCTAGTCAATAAATAATTATGATTCATAAAACAGCGATAGTTGGTACAAATGTCAAGCTCGGTAAGAACGTTAAAATAGGCCCATATTGTATTATTGGAGATGGAGCAGTTATTGGTGACAATGTACAGTTTAAATCTCATATAGTTACGGAAGGAAGAGTGACAATTGGTGAAGGAACAAAGATATATCCATTTGCTTCACTTTCATATCCGCAAACTCTTAAATATAACGGGGAAGATTCAGAAATAATTATTGGTAAGAACAATACTATCAGAGAGTACGTAACCATCCAGCATGGAACCTCTGAAGGCACTATGGCAACTATTATTGGTGATAACTGTTTGTTTATGGTTGGTGTGCATATTGCTCATAACTGCAAAGTTGGTAATAATGTAATTTTTGCCAACTACGTAAGTTTAGCTGGCCACGTTGAAGTAGGTGATTTTGCGATTATTGGAGGGCTTTCTGCAGTACAGCAATTTTGTCGGATTGGCTCTCATACAATGATAGGCGGAGTATCAGCAGTGGTAAGAGACTTAATACCTTACGGCCTCGCTACTAGCGATAGAGCTCACTTAGAAGGCTTGAATTTAGTTGGAATGAATAGGAGAGGTTTTAACAAAGCCCAGTCAATTGAAGCTAATAAAGTCATCAAAGAAATATTTAGCGACGATTCTAAGCATGTATTTAATCAGAGAATTGAACTTGTAAAAGCAAATTACCCAGAGAATAAAGTTATTCAAGAAATTGTAGAATTTCTACAAAGTGATAAATCTAGAACTTTTTGTGGGTTTTAAAATGTTGCCAATACTGGGAATAATAGCGGGAAATGGTAATTTACCCCACGAGCTTAGTCAGATATATACATCTTGCGGTGGGAAATGCTATGTTGCTGCATTAGATATAGACTTTATATCAGATGTAGCTTTTAGTAAAAAGTTTGCATTAGGGTCGGTTGGAGCTATTCTGGAATACTTTAAGGAGTCTAAAGTTGAGAATGTCATAATTGTTGGTGGAATAAATCGGCCAGACTTAAAATCATTGAAAGTTGATATGGCTGGGTCATTATTGATTGCCCAAATACTAAAAAAGAAATTTCTTGGGGACGACAATATTTTAAGAATAGTTACACACTATGTTGAATCTAAGGGATTTAAAATAATCTCACCCAGGGATATATTAAAACTAAGCAACTATCCAAGCTCTATCTTAACCCTTAAGTCTCCTTCAAACCAAGATTGTACCGACATAGAACTTGGCAAAAAAGTTCTACTATCACTAGGAGATGAGGATGTCGGACAGTCTATTATAGTCTGCGATGGCCATGTACTTGGAATAGAAGCAGCAGAAGGAACAGATAATCTAATTCGAAGGTGTGATCTTTTACGTAAAAAAGAATCCGGGGGTGTTTTAGTTAAAATGTCCAAATCCTCTCAAGATACCAGGCTGGATATTCCAGTCATAGGACCAGACACAATATTCTTCCTAGCAAAACATCTATTTAATGGGGTCGCTATTGAAAAAAATGGAGTAATAATAATCGACCCAAAAGAAACAAACAAATTACTAGACGAAAGTGGATTATTCTTGAAGCTGGTATAATATTTTATAATAGTAAAGCATTATTGAATAATTAACAATTAAAAGCTTCGACATAGAAACATGTATGAACTTAGTTTCAACCGTTTGAAATATATTTGCTCAGGAACCCCTTCCTAATTCTAGGAAAATCTTAACCTTTTGTTAAAAAGATATAGTGAAAGTTAAATAATTAGAAGCATTAACGGAAATTAGAAGAAAGGCCTCTTAGGTAGTCAGTTGCTAACATTTTTGGCTTTCCTTCTGGTTTTAGATATTTAATTATCAATGTTCCACTGCCACAAGCTACTTCAAAATCCCTATTCAAGATTTCTCCTGGATTAGATTTATGTTCATTGTTAGTCCAAGTTGCCTCTAGTATTTTAATAGTTTTAGAATCATGAATAAAATAAGCCCCAGGCCATGGATTCATTCCTCTGATCTTACAATCAATATTAGATGCTGAGTCATGCCAATCAACTTTTGCCTCTTCTTTTGTTAATTTATCAGCATAAGATACTCCTCTCTCTGATTGCTTAATTCTGGGCAGGTTCTCAATATTTTCTAGCACCTCTAAAAGTAACGTCCCCCCAATCTGGGCACATTGATCGTGCAGTTCTGGGAAAGTAATTTTGGAATTCAGAATCAAATCTTTTTGTAAAATGATGTCACCAGTATCAATTCCTTCATCCATCTGCATTATGCAGACAGAAGTCTCTGTTTCGCCATTTATAATGGTTCTTTGTAATGGTGCTGCCCCACGGTATTTAGGAAGTTTTGATGGATGGATATTTAAACACCCATATTTTTTAGCTGTTAGTATATTCTTAGGAATAATAAATCCATATGCAACAACAATAATTATGTCCGCTCTGATTGAATCGATCAACTTAAATGCTTCTTCATTTCTTAGTGTTTTTAATGTGTAAACATCTATATTATGCGAAAGAGCTAAATCGTGAATAGGCGAATTAGTAAGCTTCATTCCACGCCCCTGTGCCTTTGGAGCTCTCGTAAAAACCGCCTTTATCTTATGATCACTTGATGAAATTAAATGTCGCAGAGCTGGAACAGCAAACTCTGGCGTTCCCATGAAAATTATATCCACAATTTATCTATATTTTGCTATTTAATCCTAAAGGATTTAATTAAACTCTTTCTTTAATTTTGTAAGCCTACGAAGAACCACATTTTTCTTTAATACAGATAAATAGTCAATAAGTATTTTTCCATTTAAGTGATCCATTTCATGCTGAATTGCTCTTGCAAGCCACCCCTTAGATGAAAGGTCTTTAACTTTATTGTTATAATCAAGATATTTTATTTTAATTGAAGCATGCCTTAAAACGGGAACTCCTTGATCTGGAACTGACAAACAATATTCTTCAGCCTCAATCATCTCATCGGATGCTTCTGTTACCTCGGGATTAGCAATATATAGTGGGTAAAACCCTTTTGGCCTTTCTTCTTCATCATCATTTTGCAAATCTAGCACTAAAACTCTCTTTAGTACACCAACTTGATTTGCAGCTAAACCTACCCCTCTATCTTCATACATCGTCTCAAGCATATCATCCATAAGCTTCCTGACTGAATCGTCAACTGATTCGACAGGGTTTGCTTTCTTTTTTAGAATTGTATTGGGTGCTGTTAGCACTTCAAGCTTTGCCATAAAAGGGTGTTTGTTTTTAAGTTAGATAGTGGAGACAAATTGTAACACAAATACTCTAATTTGTAAACAAGCGACCTGATTCATTCAAGCTAAGGCAATTTAATTTCTATTCCTGGAATACTGATTTTATTGGATATGGAATTAATATCGCTTTAATTTTTTTGACATTTAGATCTTCCAAAAGGAGTAATATATTACTCAAATGGTTTAACAATAACCATAATGACTGCAATAATCATTAGTATGGGTGGTATTTCGTTCATAAGTCGATAAAATTTTTCAGAATGATTATTGTTGCCATTTATAAAATCTTTTCTCCACTTAGCAAGCAACCCATGAAAAATAGTCAAACCAAGAACAGCTGTCATTTTTATGTGAAACCAAACTCCCAATGCAACAAAACCATATATATAAGCTATTAATATCCCAAAAAAATAAGTTGAAATCATAGATGGAGTCATAATTATTTTTAGTAATTTATGTTCCATTTGCTGAAATGTTTTATCCATTTCTGAACCAATTTTTGCTCTAGTGTGATAAACGAAAAGTCTTGGCATATAAAACATTGCTGCCATCCATGATATTACTGATATCACATGAATAGCTTTGTACCACATAAAATAGTCTTCCATAAAATTTTTCTTAATTTACTTTTTTACACGGACATTTTGTAAAGTCACTTGGACAAATCCTTGAAAGCGAAGAAGAAGTTAAAAATTCTCCCTCTTTCTCTTTTGCTTTCAGTATAATCTCACTCAATGATTTAATAAATAGATTATTGATACTTAGTGTCGGAACTCTGATGTAATTCAAATCTTGTTTATTAGTAATATCTTTATATTCTATATCAAGTTCTACTAAGGTTTCTGAGTGCTCACTAACAAAAGCAATAGGGACAATTACCAATTCTTTTCTTTCTTTCACTGCAATTTTAATTTCATCCTCCGTGTTTGGACCAATCCACTCAAGAGGCCCCACTTTGCTTTGATAAGTAATTTTATAATCCAACCCATCAAATGGCATCTGATCAAGGACAGCATTTACAGAAGATTCAACTTGCCACTGATATGGATCACCTGACTCAATTATTTTTTTTGGTAGCCCATGAGCAGAAAATAATATTCTATAATTATTTTTATCTTTTACCCGCTCTATTGCTTTTGTAATAAGGCTAGCGTGAGCTTTGGAAAAATTATCATCTTGTGGATAGCAACATATTACCTTAGAAGGAATGCCTTTAATTAATGATTTATTTTTTATTTTAATAAATTCTTCTATTGAAGATGCCGTAGTGGTAGTTGAAAATTGTGGATAGAGCGGCACTAGGATAATTTCAGCTGGCCTATAAGTTTCTAGCCTAGATATAATTTCCTCAGTCATTGGATGCCAATGTCTCATGCATATAAAAATTTCAAATTCATTTTTAATTTTGTCACTTAACTCTAGTTTTAAAGCATTTGCCTGACCAAGTGTTTCTTCTAAAATAGTAGATTTACCTCCCATTTGCGAATATATTTCTATGGCTGTTTTTTCTCTTCTTGCTGAAATAAACCAGGCAATAAAATATCGAAAAAAAGATGGTAATGTAATTATATTCTTATCATTAAAAAGGTTAAATAAAAATGGTTTAACAGATTTTAAACTATCTGGACCACCTAGGTTAAACAACACTATTGCAGTTTTTATATTATCTGAAGCTTTTGACATAGTTGACAAGATATTCGACGTTATTTACTGGAGTTGTCGGCAATATACCATGACCAAGATTGAATATGAAATTTTTATGATCTAATGATTCCATAATTTGATCAACAGCAACTTTTATGTTTTCCTTATTTCCAAGCAAAATTACTGGATCTAAATTTCCCTGGACCACCAAATTTTTTTGCCATAATTTCATCTGTTTTAGTGGTATAAATTGATCTACCCCAACTCCATTTATGCCTGTTTGCTTTATATATTCATCATAATGATAGCCAGAACCTCTTGGAAAACCAATAATGGGAACTAACGGGAATTTTTCTTTTAATGTGTCTATTATTTTTTTTGTTGGTTTAATGACAAAATCATCATACAATTTTCCATTCAATATTCCAGACCATGAGTCAAATAGCTGGATAACATCTGCACCCGCTACAATTTGATTAGATAAATATTCTATTGTCTTTTCTGTTATAATTTCTATTAATTTTTGTGCTTCTTTATTTTTCGTATAAAGAAAATTTTTACTAATAGAAAAATCTTGTTTTCCCCTTCCTTCAAGCATATAGCTAACAACCGTCCATGGACTTCCTGCAAATCCTATAAGACTAACATCTTTTGAAAGTTTAGCTTTTGTTTTTTCTACCGTTTCATATACTTGATTTATTCTATTTAAAAACTTATCATTCAATCTGTGAAGATCATTTTCTGATTCAAACTTCTTAAGTATAGGTCCTTCTCCTTTTTCAAAAGTTACATCCCATCCAAGAGAATGAGGAATAACTAGTATATCAGAGAATAATATCGCAGCGTCTAAACCAAACCTTTCAATTGGTTGCAAAGTTACTTTAGTAGCCTTTTCCGAATCATAGCATAAATCAAGAAAATTACTTACATGGGATCTTACTTCCATATATTCAGGCATGTATCTCCCCGCTTGTCTCATAAGCCAAATAGGAACACTGGTATTTTTTCCTTGAAAAGTATGTATCAATGCACTCATTAGCTTTTCCTACTAAATAATATATTATATATATAAGAATATTATAGTTGTTGTTGGTAGTGTGGATAAGGGAGATTATAACTTACCCACATTTTTATCAACAATTTTATTGGCTCTGTTTTCTATATACATAAAACTGTTTTAAAATTTATTCATTTTATCCACAGCTAATTTTATACAGTGCATATGTATGTGTGCAATACCTTGGAAATTGAGGATAACTGGGGTATACCTGAAAACTACCTATGTTCTACACATAATTGTCAACATAGTATATAGTTGGTTGTAAAATCTGTATTTATAAGAAAAAAACAGTTAAAAAATGAGAAATATTAAATATTTATCCACAACGACGATGTTTATAAAATGAAAAAACTAATAGTTCACTTAGTTTCAGAGTCTTCTGGTCAAACAGTGAAGCATGCAGCAAACACAGCTCTTGCTAAATTTAGTGATGTAGAAGTTAAAAAATATCACTGGCCAATGACAAGAAACCTAAACTTTCTTCAAGAAGTTTTTGAAAAAGTAAGGACAAAACCTGGAATTATACTATACACTATTTCTGATGAAAATTTAAGGAATGAATTAAAAAAATTTTGCTACGAAATGAAAATACCGTGTGTATCGGTTGTTAGTAAAATTGTTAAAGAAATAGCAGAATATATAGGCACTACTGCAGATAGTGGAGTGGGGTATACGAATAAATTTGACGATACTTATTTTGATAAAGTCGAAGCAATAGAATATTCATTAAGACACGACGATGGACAAGCGATAGATGACCTAGAAGAAGCAGATATTATCCTTATAGGGCCCTCTAGGACTTCAAAAACACCAACTTCTGTATATTTAGCTTATAACGGATTTAAAACCGCAAATATTCCATTTGTTCATGGTTGTCCTTTTCCAGATTTTTTGCCCAAAATGAATAACCCGGTAATTTTCGGCCTAATAATTAATCCAAACAGATTGATTGAAATTAGAGAAAGTAGAATGAATTTCTTACAGGTTAAAGAGACGTCTAACTATACTGATATAAAAATAGTACAAGATGAGTGTCTTCAAATAAAAAGAATTTGTGTGCAGAATGATTGGAAAACAATAGATGTTTCTCAGAGGTCAATTGAAGAAACAGCAGCAATTATTATGAGAGCTTATTATGAGCATAAAAAAAGATTAAAGTAATGAGAAATATTGCTGTTACAGGGAGTTTTGCTACAGGAAAAACTCATATTATAAATTGCATAATAAATTTAGGATATAAGACCTTTTCATGCGATGATTATGTAAAATTATTATATCAGGACAGAAGTATTAAATTTCAAATCGAACAAGAGATAAAAGGTCTTCAACAATTCGATAAGGCAAAACTTGCTAAAATAATTTACAATGATGCTCTTATGAAGCAAAAACTAGAAAACATAATTCATCCTCTTGTAAGAAAAGGGATAAGAGAATTTGAATCTGATAATAAAAATGAGAATTTAGTTTTTACTGAGGTCCCATTACTATTTGAGACTGGTTTTGATAAATATTTTAGTAAAGTAATTTGTGTGTTTTGTTCAGAAGAAACTAGGTGGGAAAGAGCAAAATTAAGAAAAATAAAAGATATTGATGCTTTTGAAAAAATAAAAAAAGCCCAACTCCCTCAAGAAGTAAAAATGGAAAAAGCTGATTTTGTTATTGATAGTGAAGTAGCTGCAGAAGAACAGATAATAGAAATAATTAAAAAAATAATATGATAGTTAGAGAAATAGTACTTGATACAGAAACAACGGGGCTTAGTCCAAGAGACGGACATAGAATAGTCGAAATTGGGGCTTTGGAAATGGTAAATAAAGTTCTAACTGGGCAGAAATTCCATTTTTATATCAACCCAGAAAGAGATATGCCGCAAGAAGCATATAGGATTCATGGGATTTCGAGTGAATTCTTAAAAGATAAGCCATTATTTAAAGATATATCGGATAGTTTTTTAAAATTTATTGATAATAGTCAGATGGTTATTCACAATGCTCCGTTTGATATTAAATTTTTAAATCATGAACTCTCCTTATTAAATTTACCATCATTAGAGCTTGCAAATGCAATTGATACACTGGTAATAGCCAGAAGAACTTTTCCTGGTGCAAAAGTAAATTTGGATGCTTTATGTAGAAGATTTAAGGTTGATAACTCGTCAAGGCAGTATCATGGAGCCTTAAAAGATGCAGAGCTTCTTGCAGAAGTATATGTCGAACTTACTGGTGGTAGGCAAACTAGTTTTGTAATAATAAATGAAGCAAAAAGTTATAATTCTGATAAAAATTCATTGGACGAGGTGTTGGGTAATAAAATAGTTATCCGACCAACTCAAGAGGAACAAATTTTTTATAAAGAGTTTATACAAAAGATATTTTAAGGAGATATGCAAATCTACATAGAACTAAAGAATAATCTTAGAAAAAAAATACTTTTGGATCGCAAAAAATTTAGTAAGGTAGATCATTTAAAGGAGAATGATATTATTGTAAAAAATATCAGCGATTTTTTATATTCTAAAGTTAGCGAAAAAGCTTATTCTCCAGAAAAAAAATTAAAGTTAATAACGGGGTTATATTGTCCTATGCTAGGTGAGCCTAATTTATTAAACTTAGCAGCGGGTTCAAAATGGTCTGTAGCCCTTCCTAAAATCAGAGGAGAAGAAATGGATTTTGTAAAATATGAAGTAGGTTCTCCCCTTGAAACTATTATGTCGGGTAAATTAAAGCAGCCAAGCAATAATATTAAAATAGTGCCACACATTGCTATTTTACCAGGGTTGGCATTTAGCATATCGGGTGACAGACTTGGGTTTGGGACTGGATATTATGACAAATATTTTGCTCAAATAGGAACCAAGATTACTAAAGTTGGGGTATGTTTTCATGAAAATTTATACGAGTGCTTGCCACGGGAATCACATGACACTAAGATGGACTATATAATTACCGATAAAACTATAATTTCATTTAATCAAAACTGATATTATGACTTTAACCTTGTTCGATATAGTAATCTTAACAATAATTTCAATATCATCTTTATTTGGTCTTTACAAAGGGATGATACAGATTGTGATTAATTTTCTTGGTTTTGTAGCTTCTATATTTGCTACTATATTGCTTTATCCTAAAGTAAAAGTTGTTTTATCAAGCTACTTCAATAATGATTTAATTGTTTCAATTTCGAGCGGCGTTTCTTCTTATATATTTTCTTTAGTGGTTTTTACATTTATTTGTTCTAGCTTGATAATGATGGTTTCTGTTATTAGCCAAGGTTTTCTGGATCGGTTACTAGGTGTGGTGGCGGGCTTTGTTCGTGGTATTTTGATATCAGTTATATTATTCTGGGTTACTGCAATTTTTGCTACGGGAATTTACTCAAAAGCTGAATCGGTAGAAGATTTGGTGTTTAATCTTTCAGAGGACGATTATCCAGAGTGGCTAAAAACTGCACTTATGACTTCATATTTAGAGAGTATACTCAAAGACGTTGTAAAATTCATTCCCGCTGGAGTTCTAAGTAATATTGAGTTACCAGGTTCAAAAGATATTGATAAAGATGGTGTAGTTGAGGAGATAAAGAAAAAGGCGATAGATATAAATTCTTCTGCTGAGATCCATTTGGATAAAAGCATCAATGACCTATCTCCGGCAAAAGAATAGGGAAGGTGTATCTTCCCTAAATTGATGTTTTTGCATCAAGCCAAATGGTCGTTTGCCATAATTTAACTGCCTTTGCCATACTATGGAAAAATACACATTTCGAGAACATTTTAGAGAATTAAAAAAACGTTTTTTTAAGCTATTTGGGATGTTCATAATTGCTTTTGGATTATGCTATTGGTTCAGTGATAATATATACAGAATTATATTATCTCCTCTGGTAGAGATTACGGGTGATAATAGTAGAAAAATAATATACACAGGTCTTACGGAGGCTTTTTTTTCGTATATTAAGATCTCAGCGTTTGCAGCGGTTATACTAATTTTTCCATTTTGTTGTTACCAATTATATGCTTTTATTAGGCCCGGTCTCCACAAAGAAGAAAGAAAAATAATTGCTGGTGTTTTATCATTATCTCCAATACTCTTTTATAGTGGTTGTTTCTTCATGTTCTATTTGGTGATGCCGAATGCTTGGTTATTTTTTATAAGTTATGAAAAAGTTGATGTTGGGGTGCCTCTTGTTCTTGAAGCAAGGATCAGCGAATATTTAAGTTTGGTTATACAACTGATGTTAGCTTTTGGCCTATCTTTTCAGCTGCCAATTGTAATGATAGTATTATCATCGATCGGTTTGATTAGTACAGAAGCATTGAAACGCAAGAGACGGATAGCTATAGTTATAATTTTTGTGGTAGCTGCAATCTTAACTCCCCCTGATGTATTTAGCCAGATAGCACTTGCAATACCTTTACTTTTATTATATGAATTTTCGATATTACTATGTAAGTTACTAGAAAAAAAAAGAGTGTAAAAAATGTTAGATATAAAGTGGATTAGAGAAAATGAGCAAGAGTTTAGTAATCTACTGCAAAAGAGAGGCATAAAACTTGATTCAAGTATAATAGTTGAGCTTGATGAAGAAAAAAGACAACTTACGACTTTAATTCAGCAGTTTCAACAAGCAAAAAATATTAAAACAAAAAGACTTGGTAGTTTTAAAGGAGGCTCAACTAAAGAATCTGGAGAGATTAAAAGGGATGTAGAACATATTAATGAAAAGCTCGTGGAATTGTCCGCGAAAATGGGTCAAAGTGATAAACTACAGAAAATAATGGACAATCTTCCTAATCTTCCTGCCGCGGATGTTCCATATGGTACTGACGAGTCTATGAATAAGCTAATCAGGACCTTCAAAGAGCCGAATGTTATAGAAAATGCAAAAGAGCATTTCGAACTTGGTACTGATCTTGGTATGATGGATTTCGAGCAAACTGCAAAAATTTCAGGTAGCAGGTTTGTTACGCTGAAGGGTGCGCTTGCAAGACTTGAAAGAGCTATAATTAGCTTTATGCTGGACACGCACACAGAAGAATTTCAATTTGAAGAAATGTCTCCCCCTGCGCTTGTGAGGCCAGAAGCTATGTATAATACTGGTCAGTTGCCGAAATTAGCTGAAGATTCTTATGTAACAGAGGATGGTAAATTTAGATTGATTCCTACTGGTGAAGTGCCTCTTACAAATATGGTTGCAGATTTAATTTTAAAGAGAGAAGAGCTTCCAATAAGGTATGTTGCTTACACAGAGTGTTTTAGATCAGAGGCTGGTAGCGCTGGTAAGGACACTAGAGGGATGATAAGAAACCATCAATTTGGTAAGGTAGAACTAGTTACTATTACTGTACCAGAAGAGTCAGGGTTCGAACATGAGAGAATGTTGAATGCAGCTGAAGAAATTCTTAAAAGATTAGAGTTACCTTATCGTGTAATGCTTCTTTGTAGCGGAGATATGGGATTTCAAGCTCAAAAAACTTTTGATCTAGAGGTCTGGCTTCCAGGGCAGAAAAAGTATAGAGAAATTTCTAGCATATCAAATTGCGGTGATTTTCAGGCCAGAAGAATGAAAGCTAGATATAAAGAATTTGGTGCTACTAATACAACGTTTGTTCATACTTTAAATGGATCTGGGCTAGCTGTAGGTAGAACTATTGTTGCTATTTTAGAGAATTATCAAAATGCAGATGGTTCAATAACAATTCCAGAAGTGCTAAGGCCTTATATGGGTGGTGATTCGACAATTAAAAAAGCAGAGAAATAAAATAAAGGTAAAAGTATTTGTTTTCTGATGTTATAGGTTTAATCGGTGTTGGTTTGGTTGTTTCTTCATTTTTTTTGCTTCAGGCAGAGAAGTTTACACCATCATCTTGGGGCTACTTATTGTTCAACTTGGTTGGAGCAATTATGTTGCTCTTTTCTCTATGTCATACCTGGAATTTGGCTTCGGTAATTATTGAGTGCTTATGGCTTTCTATCACTACTTATGGAATAATCAAGTTCAAAATACTAAGAAAAAAGTAGTTTTGTATCTTTAAGATAAAACTAAGATTATAGTAATATAAGGCGAATGACTATATGGAGCTTGGTCATTAGGGACATCTTAAACTACTAATTAAGCATCTACATGAAATATATAATAACATTTATTCTTATACTCATTCAATCTATCGCAGCGAATGCTTCTGATAAGCCCATGGCTTCATCTCAGTGTGCAGAAAGTTTTAGCAAAAATAAGTTGCTTGGTGGATGGTATTTGTGGGAGCCTTACCAATTTAATAAGATTACTTCTAGTGGTTATAATTTGACAGGGATGGATATTGATTTAGT
>Ga0364881_10200_pt2 | contig 40605 bp, 23 predicted proteins | sample ExccelJu500001D4_5_FD_206923 | JGI IMG/M metagenome (GOLD analysis project Ga0364881, IMG submission 206923) | Enriched cells from Trout Bog Lake Hypolimnion, Wisconsin, USA - BchlTB.July30.5000.01.D4 | ecosystem: Environmental > Aquatic > Freshwater > Lake > Hypolimnion/Profundal zone | place...
TGTTATTTCAGTGTATGCAAAAAACCTGAAAGCACAGGAAATCCTGGAAAAAAAGATTACAGTAAATGTTCAAAATCAGGAACTTCGGAAAGTAATTGTAATGATTGAAAAACAAACAAATGTAAAGTTTGTTTACAGTCCTTCTGCTATTAATGTCACTGAAAAAATCACTTATCATTCTAAAAGCAGTACTATTAATAGTTTTTTAAGTGAAGTATTGGTTCCCATAAATATTCAGTTCAATGTAATTGATAATCAGATACTGCTCTCCCCGGTAATGCAAAAAAGTATGACCGCCATTAATCTGGAAATTAGTAGTATGGGTAAAACAATAACAGGTAAAGTTACCTCTGAAGACGGAACCCCATTAGCTGGTGCCAGTGTAAGAATCAAGGGAACTTCAAAAGGTACCACTACCGATTCTAAAGGTGTGTTTAAAATAAGTGTATTGGAAAACGAAAAAACATTATTGATTTCCTTTACCGGTTATAAAGAAATAGAAGTAAGTATCAGCTCCGATAAAACTAACTATGATGTAAGATTAACCACTGTATCTTCAAAATTAGAAGATGTAATTGTAGTGGGGTATGGTACGCAGAAAAAAAGTGAAGTTACAGGTTCTATCGCAACAGTGAGCGGTGAAGAGATTAATAAAACACCCAGTGCAAGTACTTCCAATACATTGGGAGGGCGTATACCAGGGTTGATTTCCCAACAGGGAACTGGTGAACCAGGAAATGACCAGGCCAGTATCAGTATCAGGGGATTTGGACAGGCATTGACTATTGTAGATGGGGTGGAACAGGATTTTAATGGGATCAACCCTGCTGAGATAGAATCTATTTCAGTATTAAAAGATGCTTCTGCTGCGATTTATGGTGCACGTTCCGGAAATGGTGTTATCCTTATTACTACAAAAAAAGGAAAATTAGGTAGGCCAAAAATCACTTTCAATTCTACCTATACCAGCCAGAGTTATATTCAATTACCTAAAATGGTAAGTTCTGGCCAATATGCAGAAGAAATGCGTGATGTGGATGTAAACACAGGAGTTAATCCTTCACAAGTTTCCTTCACTCAGGACCAGATTAATAAATATTATGCAGGAACTAACCCTGATTACCCCAATACTGATTGGTGGAAAGCAGCCATGAATAATTCTTCCCCCATGTATAAAGTGGATATGTCGGTTTCCGGAGGAACAGAAAATGTTAAATATGCAGCATTTATCGGGTATTTGCAGCAATATGGGTTTGCCAGGTCAAACGACAATATTTATAATAAATACAATATGCGGGTAAATCTGGAAACCAATATTTCTAAAAATTTATCTGCTGAATTTAGTGTATCCGGTATATTAAGTGATCAAAACAGGTCTAATGCAGATATTGGTGATTATGGTTCGTTCTGGAATGATTATTATTGGTCACTCCCCATTGCAAAAGCCAGTTTCCCCAATAATAGTTATGCACCTTATGGAGGTTCTGCTACAGCTGGTAATCCTATTATTGATACCCGATCAGATATTTCCGGTTCGCAAAAGACCAATATTCAAAACCTGAGAGGTAGTGTTGCACTCAATTATAAAATCCCGGGTGTGAAAGGATTAACAGCCAGTGGTTTTTTTGATTATCAGGGATACAGAACCGATCAGAATAAATTCAATAAATTCTATCAAACCTATTCCTATACTGATTCTACTCAAACTTATACCCAGGCACTTTCTTCCGGCCCAACTACTTTAACTGTATATGATGCATATTCCACCACTTTAACCAGGCAGTTATCTTTGAATTACTCCAATACATTTAACCAGAAGCATCAGGTTTCTGCATTGGTACTCTATGAGGGTATAGATTATGCCACTAATTCATTTTGGGCGAGCAGGCAGGGATTTTTATCTTCTAACCTGCCTTATCTTTTTGCAGGTAGCCCTGCAGCTCAAACCAATAGCGGATCAGCCACAGAAGCATCCCGTGCCAGTGTTGTGGGCCGTTTCAATTATGGGTTTGATCAAAAATATTTTATTCAGGGTACTTTACGTTATGATGGTTCACCGAATTTCCCGCCTTCCACCAGATGGGGTTTATTTCCTAGTTTGTCCGCAGCCTGGTTGATAACTCATGAAAAGTTCATGGAAAAAAGCCCTGTCAGTAATTTGAAATTGCGTTTAAGTTATAGCAATACCGGTTATGATAATGTTGGCGCTTTTCAATATCTCTCTGCCTATAATCTGGGCCAGGTTCAATGGTCAGTAAATGGAAGTTCACAGGTAGGTATATCCAGTACAGGATTAGCCAATCCTAATATTACCTGGGAACAAATGAAAAATTATGATGGTGGTTTTGATTTTGGATTTTTGAATAATAGTTTATATGGAACAGTTGATTTGTTTTACAGGTTAAGGAGTGGAATATTGGGAACCAGGGCAGTTTCCCTGCCAGTTACATTTGGTGCAGTATTGCCTGATGAAAATATAAACAGTTATGCAGACAGGGGGTTCGAACTTTCTGTTGGCTATAAAAAATCATATGCAAAATTTGCTTTTGATGTAAGTGCAAATGTGACTTATACCAGGGCAAAATGGATACATTATGATGAACCCACTTATACAGCCCCTGATGATATCCGGGTATTGAAAGTTACTGGAAAATGGACAGATTTAATGTGGGGCTATAAAACAGCAGGCTTATTTGCTTCTCAGGCAGATATTAATTCTGTAACTTATAATCTGGACGGACAAAATAATGCTAGTGTTAAACCAGGCGATATTAAGTATGTGGATATTAGCAAACATGGAGTAATTGATTACAGGGATCAGATCGTTGTAGGTACACAAGGATTACCTAAATATATGTTTGGGCTGAATTTCAGCCTTAAGTATGGTCAATTTGATATGAATGGATTAATTCAGGGTTCAGCCGGAAGAGATATTTCTGTTGTGCAAAATATTGATTCCAAAAGAGGGACCACTGCATTTCTTTTTGAGAATATGTATACTCCACAAAAGCAAAACCTGAACGCATTATACCCATTACAGGATTTGAGCAGTTATAATGGTTATGGTTCAGATTTTTGGACTAAGAATGCAAGTTACCTGCGGTTTAAGGATTTAAGTGTTGGGTATAATTTTACGCATTTATTTAATGTAAAATCCGGAGTTTCTAATTTGAGGATTTATCTGGCAACTACTAATTTTTTAACAATCAGTGGCCTTAAAAAATATGGTGTAGATCCAGAATACCTGCAACAGAATTATAGTAAGGTGCCAGGTGCTATTTATCCAAAACTTAAGACATTTTCACTTGGAGCAAACCTGATTTTTTAAATCATTTAATTTACAATTATGAAAATAAGAATTTATTTAATAATTATTATTTGTACACTATTTTTCAGCGCCTGCCTGAAAACAGCAGTACCACTTAATACAATATCTTCCGGCGTAGTCTGGAATGATTCGGCACTTTTGGATGCCTATACAGTAAATGTGTATGCAAATATGTATTTTCTTCAAAATTCGGGGTGTGACCTAACCAATGGTTATTCTCTTTATGCCAATAACTTTTTTTCCAATTTATCTGATGAATCACATACGGATTTTAGCTGGTTATGGTTATGGTATTATTTTAAACCCGGTAAAATGTCAGCACAGGATTTTTGGTATGCCAGTGGAACACCTTTTGATATGTGGGGTTATTATAATACCATCCGCCAGCAAAATGAATTTTTAGCAGATATCACCAGTTCTAAATTACCTGCAAAAACTATACAGGTAAGAACTGCAAGAATGCGTTGGGCCAGGGCATTTACTTATTTTATTCTTGCCAGAAATATTGGGGCTGTACCTTTAATTACAAAACCTCAGTCTGAAAGTTTACCATTAGATTCTTTATATACACCCAGAAGTTCCGAAATTTCGGTTTATGATTTTTGTATCAGTGAATTAAATGATATCATCAATAATAGTGAACTACCGGCAGTAAAGTATGATAATGGAAACCCTACATTATATGAAGCATTGGCATTAGAAAGCCAGATTGCATTATATGCCGGTAACCTTGCTAATGCGGGAAGTACTGATCTCAATGGATTATTGGGTGTACCTGCCAGCAGGGCTGCAGACCTGTATCAGACAGCCTATACAGCCTCTCAGAAAATTATCAATTCTGGTGTTTTCAGTTTGTTTAATCAATTGCCAAACAATAAATCAGAAAATTTCCGTCAACTATTTCTTACAAAACAAAATTCTGAAGTTATTTTTTCCAAAGAATTTAACGGGCCTGTAAATGGTGTTGGAGGTTTTTATGATGATTATGAATTTCCGATTGGTTTGGTTGGTGGATGGCCAGGAAATGCATCGCAACCTTATTTTGAAATGGCAGAAGAATTTGAGTGGACAAACGGGACTCCGGGAGTACCGGGTACCTTTGATTTAAATGCGTTGCAACAGGGCGAATGGAGCCATGATAATTTATGGAAAAATAAAGACCCGAGATTTTTTGCAACATTGTATACACAGGGCACCACATTTCAGGGAGTATCCTTGCAAATGAATGCCAATATGCTTGATGCAAACGGAAATTTAATTAATCAGGCAGGTGCGAATTATAATCCAGGTTTAAATACTGGTTTTGGGGTTTTAAAGTATTGTAATGATGCCTTAATCAAACCTGTTGGAGGTTCCTCTAACACAGATGTTATCGTTCACAGGCTGGGTGGTATTTTATTGAATTATGCCGAAGCTGCTTTTGCCCTGAATAAAACTTCAGATGCATTGACTGCTATCAACATGATCAGGGTAAGGGCTGGTGTTCAGCCATTGACTACCCTTACACTGGATAATATTCACCATGAAAGAAAAGTGGAACTTGCTTTTGAAAATGGTGACCGTTATTATTCCTTAAAATCATGGAGACAAGCAACTACTGTTTTGAGCCATCAGTATTCAGGATTACAATACACTTTGGATAGCAAAACCGGTAATTTCAAGGTTACTGTATTAAATAATATAGACGGAAGTAATCCACCTGCTTTTTTTCAAAAGGATTATTATTTGCCTATACCCACTTCTATCATTTCAGCTAATCCAAGTATAGTTCAGAATCCAAACTATTAATCTAATTAGTTGAAGTCAAATTAAAATTTATATGGCAGGCCATTCATACCGGCTTGCCATATATTTAAACTTTTAATAGGTAGTTCCCATTTTTTTGATTTAAACTGATAAATCAGTCCGGTATGAAACTATTATACAAATATTATTACTGCCTTTATTTTTATTAACTTTTTTACAATCCAATGAACAGATTATTGAAATGTAGAATAAAACAGTGACATAGCCTACAGACACAGTAACTAAAAGCGACACGATGAAACAGCTAGCTTTCTGAGCCCTGAAAGAAAGGAGACGTGAAACTGGAATGAACCAAACGGAGGTGGAAATGATTGGTATTTTCTAGAAAAATATAAGGATTAGTTATTCATTTAATCTTAATTTAATATTATGATAAAAAATATTTTAATTACTCTCTTTTTATTTACACTTTGGAGCTGTAATGACATTTACACCGAGGATACAATTCTAAACATACCCCGCACAAAATTCTTTCAAGTCAGTCGAGATGAAGCTGGTAAATGGATAGCTGGTAATACTGAATCTTATTATGCCAGCAATATAAATGATAGCACACCCGTCTTCACCGTTGGAAATGGGTCCCTTAGTGCGGCTATCGCTCCAAATGGAACGCTAACTGCCTGCACTTTTGGGGATACCTATTGCCACCCTTCCCAGAATGCCGGAGGATGGGTCAAATGGAAAAGAACAGTTGCAGGTCCGGTGAAATTCAAGATCGAGATAGAAGGTAATACTCTGGATCCTTCGGTGGACTGGCCATGCCAAACCGCTTTTCTAGGGAATACAATACCGATAACTGAATATAATTCAGCCAATTTAAAAGTGAGTGTGATTGTCTGTCCCCCAATCTCTACAGATGGGCAACAACGTCCACGTGGCATAATCTGGGAAATTTGTGTGCAGAATACATCATCAGTCACCCAGAATGGGGCTATAAATCTTCATATTCCAGGTCAACTGTTTTTGAAAGGTACTATTACCCGACAAGGATTCAATTTGAAACCCGGAAACAAAATCTGGTTCCCGGTATTACTCGCCAACCCTGATGATCGGGCGACCCTGGCCGCACTAATACGAAAGGATGCTGCTTATTGGTTGAAGGAAACATTCGCATACTGGCAAAGAGTCACTGGTCATTTCACAATTCCCGGTGATCCATTTACTGCAGAACTCTTCACGCGCATGACTGTGGCCTCTCTGCAAACCGGTGCACTGAATTCCAAAGGTGAACCGGCCGGTGTACTTTTTGGGACATATCCATTCAATGAACTGGATAACTTCAAGGATTCCTATTATGCTATTCTTCCTTCCACTCAGCGTGATCCGATATTGTTGCAGCCTTTTATCGCCTGGTTTGCAAAGTATGCAGCAAGACCATTCGAGCCAAAATATCCTGGTGGCATCACCAATTCTCTTGGTAATACACTCAATTCCGTCCTGTTGGCTGGACTTTATTATCAGACAACAGGAGATAGTGAGTTTTTTAAGGCCCGGCCCAAACTGGTCAAATCGTTGAATAGTATTCTCGAACAGGTAATTGCTTCCCGTAAAGTACCTGGACCATGGTTGTTTCCGTCTTTTTTTATTTCCGATGGTAAATCGCTTGGCGATTATCACACGGGTTCTAATGTTTGCGCCTGGCGCGCCTTTGAATCATTTGCCAGAATTCTTGAAGAAGTGTTAGACGATAAAACAACTGCCTTCCGTTATCATGAAATTGCCGCACATATCAAAACCGACCTGGATCAACACAACATCATAGAAGGGCCTTTCGGTCCACAATTTATTGAGGGGCGCGATGCAGATGGCTCAGTACCTGCGATGATTCATGATGGTGAAGAGTCTGATGCCACACTGATGCCCTTCTATGACTATTGCATGTTTAATTTCCCTCCCTATATAAATTTTAACCGGTTTGCAAAATCGACGCACAATGCATCCTTTAATCCGGAAACCCGTGGTATTGTCTGGGAGTATTACGGAACCGGGGCTAAGGTGCAACCAGTTGGTGGATTAATGGCTGATGCAACATTCCCCGGCTATATCACTTGCCTTGCGGGTTGTACTGATGCCGAATCATTAAATGGGAGTAATGGTTACCTTAATGAAATCAGGCGCTTAACCGATGTTAACGGTATGTGGTGGTGGTGGCCATATAAAAAAGGTGCCACGCGCGGGAAGGTACAGCGATATCCTTTTGAATGTGGCTGGGCCGAGGGTGAATTTGCAGTCTTTTATCCCCGCAATTTTCTAGGACTCTCCTATGATGCCCCTACACATACATTTCTCTTTTCGCCACCGCCTACAACGGGTGATTTCAACTGGAGCGATTTTCCGATGGGATTCGACACTTTCAGCCTCAATTACCAGAATGGTGTGGCTGATTTCAAAAACAGCTCTTCTCATCCAGTTATATTTATTGCTGATACAATAACACGGGTAAAGGTTTCCGCTGGTGGAACGACTAAAGTCATCATCAAGAAATTGCGACAACAGTAACAGTGAAAACATTTAATGAAATAAGTGAAGAGGTTACAGACTTTACTTTTTGTCTCATAAAAAAAGTAATTGGCGTTTGGGAAAAAGCCCTTAAGGTGATTCATTCAAATTTGGAAACGAAATGGTGTTAAAAAATTGTTTTACAGGTAATTGATAAAAAAACGAATCTACCAAATATAAACACTATAAAATGAAAAATAGTAAAAATTTATTATTTATAATTTGGTTAGTATTTTATACGAGAATAGAAGTTTAAGCACAGAAAATTATTTATTCATGAAAAATACATTCTTAAGGCCTATCATTATCGGAGGAATTATGGCCGCATCATTCTTGTTCGAAAACCTAGTACAAGCACAGTCGCTACAAAATAAACCGTTGATGAATTCACACCTTTTTCTGGCCCCTTTGCATGATGTACAGTCGTGTTGGATCAGTCCCGAAAACCCGACCGGTGAAAAGGGTAAAGGTGGTTTAACCAACAAGGGTGCCAAAGGGAATGCATTTTTTATAGTCCAGCCCGGAGAAAAGAAAACGCTTTTTGATGTCAAAGGCGCGGGGATCATCAACCGAATGTGGTTTAGCGGAACAATTGCTACAAACGCTGAGCAACGCCGCGCCGTGCGCATCGACATGTACTGGGACGGGGCGGAAAAGCCAGCAGTATCGGCTCCCATCGGCGATTTCTTTGGCCAGGTACACGGAATAATGTCCCGTTTCGACAACGAGTTGTTTGCAAGTCCCGAAGCCCGTTCTTTCAACTTTACCATCCCAATGCCCTACCGTAAGTCGGGTTTGATTACCATTACCAATGAATCGTCTTCGGAAGTGCAAATCTGGTATGATATCAATTTCCTGAAAATGAAAGCAGTGCCTCAGGATGCCATGTATTTCCACGCATTCTGGAACCGCGTTCTGAAAACCAAGCTGGGTGAAGACTACCAGATACTTCCCAGGGTAAATGGTGTCGGCAGATATTTAGGCGCCAATATCGGTGTAATCGGCGACTCTTTGTACAAAGGCACCTGGTTTGGCGAAGGTGAAGTGAAGGTTTACCTTGATGGCGACAAGGCCACCCCTACCTTAACCGGAACAGGCACAGAGGACTATATTGGCTCCGGATACGGCCAGGGAGAATACGCCTGCCGCTATTTCGGTTCCACTATATCAAATAGCAAAAATGATGTGTATGCTTTTTACCGTTATCATATCGCCGATCCGGTTTATTTTCATCATGATTGTAAAGTTACGGTTCAGCAAATTGGCAATTCGGATAAAAACTTCTTGATGAAAATGAAAGCCAAAGGAACAATTATAAAACCAGTTTGGATGTTAGGACATGATGGAAAGAAATCGGAACAGCGCCGTTTACTGGATGAAGCCAATCCCCCTGCTCCTGAGGATGAAAGTTTTCCGGTAACATCAACTAATTTTTTTCGTTCAGACGACGTTTGTGCAACAGCATATTTCTATCTCGATAAACCTGAAAACAACTTGCCGGAATTACCTTCAGTTGAATTGAGGTTAAAGAATTTAAAGGAAAGGGTATGGAATAAGATTAAACCGAAATAATAAAACAATTAATACTTAGAATCATGAAGAAATCGAATTATTTTATTTTCATCTTACTGACTTTATCTTTTAGTCAGATAGTAGTCCAGGAAGTAGCATCAAAAGAGTACGCCGACAACTACAAAAAGGGACGGAATGCACACAATGCTTGCGATAGGCTAGTTTCGGAATGAAATACCCGGTTATCACAGCTAAGCACAACGACGGTTTCTGCATGTTCAACAGCAAACTGACTGATTACAAACTTAGCAAAAATTTGGAGTCCGCGAATTGGTTCACGAATTTCTAGATGGATTCCGTGCTGAAGGATTAAAAGTTGGTCTGTATTATTTCAAATGAAATATAAGATAAAAGTTACTGTTTTAAAATAGTAAACCCCAGAAATCAAAAAAACAATTAAAGATTCAATTTATAATTCTAAATTAATGAGATATATTAAACAATGCCTTCTTAATCTCTTAGTTATACTTTTCTTAAGTGAACACCTCAATGCCCAAATTATCGATATGTGGGACAAAACTATTTCCAACAAGTTGCAAAGCGAAAAAACTCAGTGGTTTCAGGATGCCAAATTCGGGCTGTTTGTTCACTGGGGTTTGTTTTCGCAAGCAGGTGGCGAATGGAAGGAGAAAAGATTTTATGGCGTCAGTGAATGGATGATGCAAAGAGGTAAAATACCAGTTGCGGAATACAGTAAACTAGTAGAAGATTTTAATCCGACAAAATTTAATGCGGAGGAATGGGTCAATCTTGCAAAAGATGCAGGTATAAAATATATTGTTGTGACAGCCAAACATCATGAGGGATTTGCGATGTTTAAGACAAACTTTTCGAACTTCAGTATCATGAATACCCCTTTTAAAAGAGACCCTTTAAAAGAGTTATCAGCATCTTGTAATAAAAAAGGATTAAAATTATGCTTTTATTATTCACAAAACCTGGATTGGCATGAACCTAATGGAGGAGGTAATGATTGGGATTTTGTAGAAAAAAATAAGGACTATTCTTCCTATTATAATACCAAGTCAATTCCACAGATAACTGAACTGCTTTCAAATTATGGCCCATTGGGATTAATTTGGTTTGATATGCCGGGTGGTATTTCTAAAGAGCAAACACAGTCAATTATTTCCAAAATAAAAAAATTACAACCCAACTGCCTGATCAGTAGCCGTATTGGTTTAGGGCTTGGTGATTTCAGGGATTTCGGTGATGGCGAAGTACCTCCAGTACCCGTAAAAGAGCCATGGGAAGCTATATTTACTCATAATGACTCCTGGGGTTATTCTAAATTTGATTTTAATTTTAAGACAGTGCAGGAAATCATTCTGCTCTTAACTGATGTAGTTTCGAAAGGGGGGAACCTACTGCTGAATGTAGGCCCAAAAGGGGATGGAAGTATACCAGAAGTTTCAGTAAAATGCCTGTTGTCGGTAGGTAAATGGTTACAGGTGAATGGTGATGCCATTTATGGTACGACGTACGGTCCTATACCTCCTCAACCCTGGGGAGTAAGTACACTTAAAACTGGCAAACTATTTTTACATGTACTTCATTGGCCTAAGAATAGCCAGCTTATTGTGCCTGGGTTTACAGGTAAAGTTTCAGAAGTAAAAATTCTATGTAACAACACCCCTTTGGTATGGGAGCAGAATGCAAGTACCATGACTATAACTTTGCCAAAAGAAATACCTGATGAGACCAACACCATAATAGAAGTATTATTAACTGGCCCATTAAATGAATCCTATTTTGATGCTCCAATTGTGGTTTCCCCATGGTATGACCATTGCAATCTGGATATCAGCCGAGCCAGAAATTTTGGAAATTCCAAAATTGAACATTTGACTTCGAGCCATTATTTTGGTGATTGGAAACACAATACCTGTGCAACCTCCATGCAAGCTCCTGCTGATAGTATCAGTTATCAACTCAATTTTAGTGAAGTTGGCGATTATAAAATTATACTTGAATATAGTTGCCCGTTTGAAAATAGTGGTCAAGAAGGGCTATTAAAATTTGATGAACAAAAATTTTATTTTCAGACTTTGGCAACAGGTAATTATGATAACTGGCATCCACTCTTATTTATACAACAAACGGTATCTGAAGTATCTATTAAAGAACCCGGAATCAGGAAAATAACTATATCACCATTACAAAACGGTAAGGAGCTATTTAAATTGAATCGTGTGGTATTAACCCCCATTCATTTTAACTAATTAATTGACGAATATTCAGATAATAAATTATTAAAAATGAAAACTATTATAAAGTCTTTTTTAAAGTTTGAAACTGCTACAGCCCTTTTTTTACTCATGAGTACAACTTTACAGTCACAATCAAATAAGGTTAGTTCAGCCGGGAAAATAACTTCCATTCAAAATGCCCTGCACCAACCGTGGAGTAGCCTGTTTTATATTGAGCGGAAAAACGGACTTTATCATATGGGTGACAGTGGAAGCCAATATGATAAAAATCATGACTTTACGCACCTGACATTTGATATTTCCAATAATAAGGTATTGGCAAATATGGGCATACAAGGTACCTTGAAAAATGTAACAATGTACAGGGACAGTTATTTTGCCAATTGCGGCCCAAAAGAAGGGGGCGAGGGTGGCTGGCCAGGAGTTTGGGCTGGCAAGGACAACAGTAGTTTTGGCCCTTATTCTTTTTCCTTAAATATAGAGGGTATCCATTATGATCTTGATAAAGTTAACTGGGATTTTAAAACAGGGTTATTGCATAACCTGTTTCCTATTACAGAATTTTATCCTTCAGGAAAACAGTACAAAATTACTGTTATTGCATATGCACCCATTTCGCCTGATGGCAGTAACCGAATCCGTGGGCTGATTTATGGTTTGTTGTTAGAAAACAATTCAGACAAGGTGCTTAATGGAGCAGTCTTACTTCCAACATTATTTGCAGGGGAACGTCAAACCTATAAAGAAAAAAATAATCCATGGTCGTTATTCGACCCTTACGATTATGAAATAGCTCTTGGTGATACTGAAAAAAGTAAGGATAGTGTATTATTTCACCTTGAAAAAGGGCAATCTGTTTGGGTGCCTGCTGTATTCAGTATGTTGGGGGACCATGCAATACAAGAAATAAATGCTAAACATACCCTAAACTGCTTACAGGAGACTCATCAATATTTCAGGAAAATTTTAGGAAAAATGGAAATTCCCGGTAATCCTTACCTGGCAGCATTTTACGAGCGACAGGTTATGGAGGCTTTTGGAAGTATTGCAATGACAGCCGAAGGAAAAATGGCTGGCTCAAATTGGGGAAGTTACCCCACCACCAGGCAAATATGGATGAAAGATTGTTTTTATTCTTCACTTCCTTTCATGCAATCAGATCCTTTCCTTGCCAAAATACTTATTGCCTGGTTTCAACAATTTGGTGTGCGCCCCAAAGGGAATTACCAACCTGGTGGGGTGAATCATTCTGTTGGGCTTTCAGTTTCTTCCATTATCCTTGCTTCTCAGTATTACAAATGCACAGGCGATAAAAAATACTTCACTCAAAACCAAGCATTTAAAAATTATTGGGATGACTTATTGAAACAATTAATATCCTCCCGAACTGATAGTTCCATTTGGCTTTTCCCTTCCCGGTTTATTTCTGACGGCCCGATTGAAGCGGACTATCATACGGGTTCTAATGTTTGCGCCTGGGTGGCATTAAAGGGGTTTGCAGATTTATTACGGGAAGTGTATAATGAGCCTAAGTTGGCACAAAACTATTTATCGATTGCAGATAAAGTGCACGCAGCAATTATGAAAAAATGCACAATTGATGGCCCTTATGGCAGACAGTTTATAGAAGGGGTATTTCGTGATGGAAGAAAGCCCAGTATGATCAGTGATGGAGAGGAATCTGATATTACGCTTATGCCTTTTTATGGATTTCTACCTCAGGATGACCCTACTTATCTTAATTATATGAAATTCTCTGTTTCTGCCAATAATGCCATTTATGAGCCTAATTTATATGCGATTACCTGGTTTGGGGTACCCTCAACTGCACCCGGTTACCTGAAGGGCATTTGTGCAGGAGTGAATACCAATGAATTGTTTGCAGATCATGGTTATTATAATGAAGTAAGAAAAGTTACAGATGCGGATGGTTCCATTTGGTGGTGGAGTTATGGATGGGCTAAGGAATTTATAAAAAATGGATTAACCATATCAAAAATACCTACTCCTTATGGTGAACTTACCAGGGGCGTTCCAGGTAAATCAGGTTGGTTTTCGGGTATACATACTGTTTTATTTCTCAACCGTTTTATTGGTTTATCCAATAATGATTTCAACAATACCATCTTTTTTAAACCAATGAGCGTAATTGGAGATTTTAGTTGTTCAGATTTCCCAATAGGCATCCAGCATTATAGTGTTTCTGTTGCAAACAGGAACCATACTATCCTAGCCGGATTTAGTAATCCAAATAAAACATTAAAACACCTTGAAATTACTTTACCTGTTAAAGGGGTGCAAAAAGATATAAAGGTTAGGATAAATGGTATAGTTCAAAAAAAGTATCAGCGCATCCATTTTATGGGTGATGATGCAATAAAGTTACAACTTGATGTAAAGGGAGGCGCAAATGCCAGCATTGAAATTGAGTAATAGCTGAATTAATCAAAACGTAATTAGTTATTTAAATAAGTATTTATGAATATTCCAGTTTTTTTGAAAAAGATAAGTTTATACAGTTTGATTCAATCTGCTTTATGTTTTCTCAGTTTTTCCATTCAGGCTAAAAGCCTGGACAGCAGCATACATAAAGTTCTTTTTCTTGGAAACAGCATTACGTATGCCGGTAATTATATTACTGATATCGAAACTTATTATTTTACCCATCATCCGGATCAAAAAATAGAATTCATCAACCTGGGATTACCCAGTGAAACAGTTTCCGGGCTCTCGGAACCCAATCATGCGAATGGTTTATTTTCCAGGCCGGATTTACATGAAAGGTTACACAGGGTATTGGAAAAAGTAAAACCTGATATTGTATTTGCCTGCTATGGAATGAATGATGGAATTTATCTCCCATTTGATTCAATTCGTTTTGAAAAGTACAGGGAGGGCATGATTTGGTTGCATGATACCCTGTTACAAGCAACTGCTGCAAGAGTTATTATTGTGACCCCTTCTGTATGTGATACTTTAAAATTGCCTATCCCATTTTACCCTGTTGTACTAGACAATTATTCAAACTGGTTATTGCAACAAAAGAAATCAGCAGGCTGGGAAGTTGCGGATGTACATTTTCCCATGCAGGCTTACCTGGCAGCACACCGTAAAGTAGATGCAGCATTTCATATGGATGGTTTTGCTTTAAGTGAAGATGGTGTTCATCCCAATGAAACAGGGCATTGGTTTATAGCTAAAGTATTATTAAACTATATCGGTGAAAAAGAAGTGATGGATTATGCAAACATCAGGCAAGCAATTGCATTTTGTAAAAAAGGTACTGACATTTTAGCATTAATTACCCAAAAGCAAAACACGATGAAAGATGCATGGCTTACTGATACAGGGCATAAAAGGCCACAAATGAATAAAGGGGTTCCAATAAAGGAAGCCAGGGATAAGGAAATGGTAATAAATGAAAAAATTCGGGAACTGATTAAAGATTAAAGAATGATGCAGCAGGAAACTTAAAAAAAAGGAAATGATGAAAAAGACTTCTTACCGGTATTTAATTATATTATTGATGGGCCTGTTTAGACAGACCGCTTATGGTATGGAATTTTATATATCCCCAAAGGGGAATGACCTGTATCCAGGCACCCGTCAATTGCCTTTTGCTACTATTGCTCATGCCAGGGATGCTGTAAGAAAATGGAACAGATTACATGGTAATGAGCAAATCACTATCTGGATGTTTGGAGGCGAATACCACCTTTCAGAAACAGTGGTATTTGGATTACAGGACCAGGCAAAACATGGACAGACCATTTCCTATTCTGCTATCCCTGGCCAAAAACCAGTCATTAACAGTGACATACCTGTAACTGGCTGGAAAAAAGTCAATTATACACTTACAGGATTACCGGTAAATGCATTGGGTAAAGTATGGGTAGTAAGTGTTCCGGAAACTGTTAAAGATTTTAAAACACTCTTTACTACAAGCGGGATGCTTCCCCGTGCAAAAACAAGGGTAATTGCACATCTGAGAAAAAGTGATGATTGGATGGGGACTCTTGAAATGCATCATACCATACCTTTTATAAAAGAAACTGTGACCTGTTTATTTAATCCTTCACATGCGGAAATTGTTGTGATACCTGCTGCACCATGGACCATGAATATATTACCAGTACAGCGGGTTGACAGTCTAACAGGGATGGTTTATTTGGGGGCCAATTCCACTTATGCACTTGCAGCACCCCGATATTATATGGGGCCTGATGCAATATGGGTTGAAAATACTTTTGCAGGCCTGGATACAGCCGGGAAATGGGTGTTTGATAAAGCAAAAAGGCGTTTGTATTACTGGCCAGTTGATGATCAAAAACCTGGTAATGATATTGTTATCCCCAACCTGATAGAAATGATACGTGTTGAAGGCAAAATTGATGAAAAAGGAGCCATTGATATACCGGTACTAGGTTTGGCATTTAAAGGGCTTACATTTTCACATGGCGACCGTTTTGAATCTGCCGGATTAACAGGCATGTGCTTGCAGCATGATTGGGAAAAATATGATGCTACTACAGCGCTGGTAAGATTCAGGGGGGCTGAAAATTGCATTGTTGAAGATTGTTTTTTTATCAATAGCGGAGGAGCTGGTATCAGAATGGATTTGTATGCCCAAAATAACCATATTGAAAATAATGTGTTTTCAGAATTAGGAGGGACCGCTATACTGCTTGCTGGTTATGGCCCCGGCACAAAAGATGTAAATAAAAAAAATACAATAAGTAATAATTCTATACAATATATTGGCAGGTTATGGTGGCATGCCACCGGAATCTGGGCATGGCAAAGCGGGCAAAATATAATCAGCCATAATACAATTTGCCATGTACCCTATGATGCGATAACCATTACAGGAAGAATTAACTGGGACAAATCAGGTAAACAGGAATGTTCCCAGACTATACGTTGGAGTGAAACCGGTTCATTTAACGGAAAGGAAATCTGGGAAGAGCGGGAACAGTTTTTGCATAGCCGTGAGAATGTAATTGAAGCCAATGATATTCATGACGTGATGGAAATAATGCAGGATGGAAATGGAATTTATATTTCAGGAGCCGGAAGAGGAAACAGGGTAACGGGCAATTTTTTACATGATACACCCATCATGGCAGCTGGCGAAGCAATACGTTGTGATGATGACCAGCATGATTGCACTATTTCCAATAATATTATTTTCCGGTATGGTACACATGGTATTGGAATTTGTTCTAAAGGAAGGAATAATATATTTAACAATATTATTGCCTCCCCACCTTACCGTGTGATTAACGGAATGATTGCTATTGAACCTGAAAAAAGCAATGGTTGTTCAGGTTCAAAAGTGATGCATAATATTTTATATGGTACAACAAAGAACCAGCCGTTTCAACTGAGGCAGGGATTAGGTTGTGTTGATGCAGACTTTAATATATATTTTAATACTTCTGACACTTCATCAGCAAATGAATATTTACAGTGGGCACATTTGCAGGGGATTGAAGAAAACAGTAAGCAAGCAGACCCCCTGTTTGCTGATCCTGCCAATGGGGATTTTCGGCTTCATTCAAATTCACCTGCCCTGGTGTTAGGCTTTAAAACATTTGAGTTTAAACCAGGCAGAATTATAAAATAAAATCATAACTATATGAAAAGATATTGCCTAGCATTAGATTTAAAAGACGACCCTGCATTAATTGCTGAATATGAATATTGGCACCGCAGAGAAAATGGATGGCCAGCAATACGGGAAAGTATTTTAAAGTCTGGTATTGTACAGATGGAAATTTACAGGACTGGCAACCGGCTATTCATGATTATGGAAACGGATAATACTTTTTCTTTTGAACATAAAGCTGTAGCAGATGCAAACAATATTAAGGTTCAGGAATGGGAAAAATTAATGTGGAAATTTCAGCAACCACTTTCCTGGGTAAAGGAAGGTGAAAAGTGGGTATTGATGGATATGATCTTTCAGTTAAGCCCAGAAACTTCAGAGAAGGTTTTTTAAAACTAAAATATAACATTTAAGAATTAACAACAATCTGTTTAAATATTTTAAAATTACGATTATGAAAAGCATTCAGATTTTATTCCTGTACTTAATGTTTGGTTATCTGCCTGTTTGCAAAGCACAACCAGAAACTTCAAGCGATTATATTACTCATAAGTTTGTAAATACATTAAAAAATTCGAATGGAAACCTTATCGATGAAAATAATAAACCAATAAAGAATGAAGAGATACAATTTACCCGTGTTTGGAATGGAGATACCTGCCAATCATTTATTCAAAATAACTCAGGTAAAAGTGTTAAGTTATCCAACATCATTCTTTTTGATTTGAAAAATCATTATTTACCTCCTGCTTCAAAAGTATATGGTGAGGGATTTCAGATGCTGCATCAAAATGGAGGTACTTTAAAAAAGCGGGAAAATATTGGGAATTATCCGGATATTACGCATTACAGAATTCCAGATGTCAATGGCCTTCCTACAGCATACGGCTTACTTGAGATCACAGTTGGAACAGAAAATCACCTTTTACTTGGATTTACCTCTTGTAACCGCTTTATCGGCCGTATTTCTTATGATTCTGTTCAAATGCAAATATCACTGGATGCAGAAGGATTAACATTGAAACCCGGTGAGAAATGGGCACTTGAAGAATTTGTTATACTAGCCGGTAAAAACAGGCCATTATTATTCAATAAACTGGCGATTGCTATCAATAAGCATCATCCACGTATCAGTTCCGGTTCCATACCAACAGGCTGGTGTTCCTGGTATTGTTATGCTCAGTGGGTAACAGCTCATGATATTATGGAAAACCTTGATTCCTTCTCTAAAAAGTTACCGCAATTTAAATACATTCAGATAGATGATGGCTATGAACCCTATTTGGGGGACTGGCTGGACAAAAATCCTGAATACGGTGATGTACAGCAAACATTGAATGCTATCAGACAAAAAGGCTTTGAGCCAGCTATATGGTTAGCTCCCTTTATAGCTGAAACCCAGTCCAGAATTTTTAAAGAACATCCTGATTGGTTTGTGAAGGATACAGATGGTAAACCGCTTAATTCTGCTACGATTGGTTTTGGAGGATTCAGAAACGGTCCCTGGTATGTTCTGGATGGTACCCATCCCGAAGTACAAAAACACCTGGAAAATCTAATCAGGACCATTAGGGAAAAATGGGGTGTTAACTATTTTAAACTGGATGCCAATTATTGGGGTGCTATCCATAAAGGAATTCATTATGATACTACTGCAACCAGAATTGAAGCTTACAGAAGAGGATTGCAGGCAATTTTAAGAGGATGTGACCGAAATTCTGTTGTGTTGGGATGTAATGCACCTATCTGGCCATCTTTAGGCCTTGTTACTGCCATGCGAACCAGTAATGATATTACCCGGGAATGGGTTAGGATTAAAAGTATAGCTTATGAAAATTTAAACCGTGCCTGGCAAAATGGGACTTTATGGGATTCTGACCCTGACTGTGTGGTATTGGCTAATGATACACTTTGGAATATTAAAGAAGCTATTTCCAATAATGAATGGATATTTCATGCTACGGTTATTCATGCCATCGGCGGATCTGTTTTAAGCGGGGACAGAGCTGCCAATCTTACTCCATTTAAGCTTGAAATACTTAAGAAATTATTGAAGCCAACCGGTAAAGGTGCCAGTTTCCCGAATACAAAATTTGAGGTTGGCATAACAGATATGGGCAATAAACAATATTACTATTTCTTCAATTGGGGTGATTCTGCAGTAAATAATTTAACAATACAGCTTACTAAGCAATCTACTCTTACAGATTTCTGGACCGGGGAAAAGCTTGGTGTGTTTGCAGGAAAGTATACAGTAAAAGAACTTGGCCCACATTCTGCAAGATTAATCGAGGGTAACTGAGCAATAAAGATGAATAAGTAATTCAAGTTTGGTTATATACCTTAAGATTCCAAAGAAATAGATTTAGTACAGGATACCTACCTAATCACAGGCTTTCAGGAATTATTCTGATTTCAATTTCATTAAGTTTGACAATTTTGAATTTATGTAATAGCTATTTGAAATTGTAAGGGAAAATATCAGAGTGATTTCCTGAGGGTCAGTGAAAAAGGGACTTCAATGTGCTCGAAATTATTTGTAAGCACCATTTGAGCTGCCAGTTCCCCCATCTTTTTAAAATCTGTGGAAATAGTAGTAATGCCATTTAATATAAATTGTTTCCAGGGAGTTTCATTGTAGGATATAATTCCAATTTCTTTCCCGATTTTAAGATTTGTTGCCTGTACTTTTTCCAATAAAATCAGCAAATCATCTTCCATTAAAATAATGTAAGCTTCCCCTCTTTTTATATTTTCTAATTCTATGTTTTCCACCCTGTTATAATTGAAGGCAAATTGCAGACAGAAAGATTGAAACCCTTTTAATATTTCTTCCGGATAATATGTATTGGAAGGGAATACAATTTTTAAGGTTGTATATTTTTCCAATTGTGGCAATGCTTCTGACAAAGCTTTAAAAATGTCTTTTTCGAAATTTTCATATACAGCCGCATAATCCCTTTTAATGCCATTGATTAATTTATCCAAAATGATCAGTTTGCCATCAGGAATTTCATTAATAATATCTGCAACTCCACCATCCATTCCCAGAAAATGAGGAATTATTACATAATGCGTATAGTTCTCTTTTCTCTTTAACAGGATTTTTTTGAACAAACTTAAATCGTTATTGTAAATGTAAAAATCCAATGCTGCCTGCTGCCCCAAGGTATTTGAAAAAGTATCATAAACGATTTTCTTATGAGCGCTTAATTTATTAAATACCAATAATATTTTTAATGGGTGTTTGAAGTCAATTTTAGAAATAAAATATCCCTTGCCAGGAACTGATCCAACTACCCCCAAATGTTTTAGGTTTCTGTATGTTTTTTCAGCTGTGTCCCTTGAAACATCCAATTCATAGCTCAAGTCATTAATAGAAGGAAGTAAATATCCTTTTTCAATCAGCCCTTTTTCAATTGCCTGAATTATTGAATTTGACAACTGAATGTATTTAGGTGTTAAAGCATAAGCGTCTATCTGAATATGCTTAAAAATATTATCAGCTTTCATACAACAAGAATTTAAAAATGATATTTATGAAAAGTTGCTTAAAGTTAATAAAGTTTGCTCCAATGATTATTGTAATATTTTAAAATCTAAAGATTGTATAACAGACAGCACATGACAGTTTTTGTTATGGTTAAAATTAAATTTGAAAGTGTTAAAGTTGAATTATAAATAAAAGCAGGGATGTTTTTTTAATAATTTAAATTTCAACAAACGAAGTAAAATTATACATAAAATATTCCATATGAAAAGAGTGAAATTTGGATTGCTTTTATGTTTTCATTTATGGCTCGCACTTATTTTTTACCCAGCCAGTGCACAATATTCTTTTTATGTATCCCCTTCCGGCAGTGATAATAACCCAGGCACTTTATCATTGCCTTTCCTAACACTTAATAAAGCACGTTTGGCCGTAAGGACGGTAAATAAAAGTATGACAGACAATATTTATGTGTACCTGCGTGATGGGTTATACCAGACTGACAGTACCATTTCATTTGATGATGGTGATTCCGGTTTCAATGGATTTGATGTGGTGTACCGTGCTTACAATGGTGAATTGCCAATTATAAGCGGGGGAAAACCAATTACCGGTTGGACATTGGTAACAGGAAACCTATGGAAAGCACATGTAAGCGGAATGAGCCAAAAAATAAGGCAGTTGTATATAAATGGAAAACGCGCCAATATGGCTAACGGGCCTACTTTATTAGCCAAAGGAGGGTATGGGATGTATAAAGGCTTGCCGACTGGATTTTACGTGGATAGTCTTTGCAATATTGCAAAAAATTTGAATGACATTGAAGTAAACATTAACAAACAATATGTGAATTTCTACCTAGGCGTGGACACTATTTTAAAGATTGGCAGCCATAAGGTGGTAATGATGCAGGAGCCCTTTTTCTCATATGCACAGCGTCTTCCTTGGCAATTATTGGATTTTGATTCTATTGGCACTGGTGTTTTTTTGGAAAAAGCAACCTTTTCAAACGCTTTTGAGTTTTTGGGAAGTGCTGGTGAATTTTATTATGACAGAGGCGATTCTACTCTTTATTATACACCACGGCAAGGAGAAGTCATGGGCACTGCAGAGGTTATTGTTCCAGTATTGCAAACATTGATATCTGTAAAAGGAAGTTCTCTTTCTCAAAAAGCAACCCATATTGTATTCACAGGCCTCCATTTTGAGTACACACAGTACAGCCTTCCGAGAATAGGAAATTCCACTGCTTTTTTTGCCGGCCAGGCTAATTGCCCCTTTGTTAACATGTCGGATGTGCAGCCCTGGTGTTTATTTGGTTCAAACCAGTTTGGTGAGATTAAATTACCACCTGCCGGCATACAAGTTGATAATTCTACTCATATTCGGTTTTTACAAAATACTATTCGGCATATGGGTTCCCTCGGTATTGACTTACGCAATGGCGTTACCAATAGCCTTATATGTGGTAATCTTATTGAGGATATAGGATCTTCAGGTATCAATATAGGTTCTCCTCAACATGCTTTTGACGGAGATGGAGTCAGGGAAGCTGAAACAGGAATAGTTGGCGGCGGAGCGAGCGTAATCGCAGATTCCAATGCATCAGGCGGTCAATCAATCGGAGGCCTTACTCAAATAGGTAGTAACGTTTCCTTTATTAATGTGAAAAGGTATTTACATTCAGGCCAACAGGCATGCATGATGAATTATGCCTGCACTGATTTCAGCACTTTAAGCCTTTATATTAATGACAAATTTATCAAGCACATTCATTTTTACCCAAGTGGGGGCAGCAACAATTACACTGAAACATCAAGCGATATTGGGGATCCCGGATTAATAAAAAATTTTAATTTTGAATTGGGCGATTCAGCCTGGAACAAATCAGGTTCCAATGCAATAATTTCTAAAGACCCTTCAAATGCGCTCACGGGTAATTTTTATGCAAAAATTGTGGGTAATGGTTTTGTTAACCAAATGGTTACTTCAGGCTTTAAACCCGGTGATTATTTTGATTTGGAAGGAAGAGGGAAATTAAGTTGCTCAGGGGCACATTTCACGACTCTTAGTGAAGGGGCTGTAATAGGTATTAAATGTTGGAGCAAAGGTTATAGTTCCCTGCTTGCCAATGCAAAACTGACTTTTAACACCAGCACTGATTATTATAGGTTTCAAACCTTGCGTTTTAAAGTGCCTAATAATACAGAAGTGCTTGAAATATATATATACAATGGAAACTCAAGTGCAAGTTTTCAGGCAGATGAACTTGCTTTAAGAGATGCAGGTGATGGCAAAGATGGGGAGTACAAAAGTGGCCCAGGATATGCGCCGCAAGATACTGTTCGTGAGACTGTTAAATTACAGAGAGACGTCACGGATATAGGGGGTCCCATTTTGATAGATTATATTGGCTCAGGTGAATTTACTTACCTAAATGAAGAAATATGCCAACAAGATACTGTTGCCAATAATTACTTCAGACTAAACTCATATTTCTCTTTAGGATCGCCGGTTATAAATGCATATTTTGTAAAAGGAGTGAATATAAACCACAATGATATTGACCATACTCCTTATACAGGTATATCCGTAGGCTGGGGCTGGACCTCGCCACTAACGCCTTTAAGTAGTCACAACAACATCAGTTATAACAGTATTCAAAACGTAATGGAAAATGATTTTGACGGCGGCGGCATATATACCAACGGGCAACAGCCAGGCAGTACCCTATCAAACAACTTTATCAATGTTGATAATAGCCAATATGGTGCAATTTATTGCGATAATGGCTCACAGGGGCTTAATGTTACCAATAATGTGGTGGAGAACGTGGCCAATAATGTACCCTTTTTAAGATTGAATTATTGGGCTTATTTTAATAATGCAGACAGTAATTATGCACAATCTGGTGTAAATAATACCGCCTTTATATATGATACCGTTCATTCATCTATTAGACATACATTTACTTATACCTCCGGTTCAAGACCCACTGCTGCCCAGGCGATAGTAGATTCAGCCGGCCTGCAACCTCTTTTTAAAAGTATTGTGGTTCCCAGCTCTCCCTATATTAAATTCCTTAAAAACCCCGGGTTTGAAACATCGTCAAATTACTGGAACAATTTAGGTAATGCAAGCATAAAAAGTGGTACAGGTAACAATAACAGTTATGGTGCCGTCATCACAGCTATGGGCGGTTATACCCAAGTAATCAACTCTGGCTTTACTGCCGGATATACCTATACCATAAGCGGTTATGGTAAAATGAGCAATACTTCCGGCAAAGGATATATAGGTGTAAAATGCCGTGATGCCTCAGGACATGTATTACTTGAACAACATGTTACTATAGCAGATACTTTTTATATACAAAAAAGCACCACTTTTATTGTTCCGCCCTCAACTGCTTATATCGAAGCTTTCGTATGGAACTGCAACAGGAATGCCGTATTCTCAACCGATGATATACAGTTCACAAACCTCATCCAACTGGTTACCAATTTCGATTTTGAAAATGGAGAAACTGCCTGGAAAAGTTTGGGCCATGCAATTATACGCAATCATTCGCCTAATGCGCACAGTGGGAGGTACGAAGTTTTTACTTCTGGCAAAGGGGGCTACCAACAAATAATTAATTCAGGTTTTGTGGCAGGTGGTAAATATACTATTTCTGGTTTTGGAAAAATGACGTGTACTCCGGGAACTGGCAAAGGGAAAGGCCATATTGGTATAAAATGCCGGAGCTTTTCAAATAAACTGCTATTACAGGAAGATATGGGATTTATCAATGAAGCCAGCTATACTCAGAAAACAGCAACTTTTACTATTCCATTTGGAACAGGTTATTTGGAAGTATATGTTTGGAATGAAAGTTCAATGGCAACCTTTGTTGCAGATGATATTGTATTGACTGGCGAAAATATAAGCAATCCAAGCTTTGAATATGTTGATAATGACTGGACAAACTTAGGTAATGCCAGCATTCAGAAAAATCCGCATAATGCCCATAGTGGCAATTATGAGATTGTTACTACCGGTATCGGTGGTTATAACCAATATATCAATTCAGGTTTTATAATAGGGAAGAAATATACTATATCCGGGTATGGGAAAATGACTGGTAAGCCAGGCGCAGGAAAAGGCAAAGGGCATATTGGTATTAAATGCTGGGATACATCAAAAAACCTATTATTACAACAAGACCTTTTATTTGACAAACAAACCATTTATACTCAACAAAGTGCAAACTTTATAGTGCCAACCGGAACTTCCTGCATAGAAGTATATGTATGGAATGATACATCTGATGCAACAATTATAGCTGATGATATTTCTTTACAATAAAAAAACACATAGATTATTGTAATACACTCTTTTTTGCAGGTATGCCAGAACCAGTATTTATATTTAAAACACAATTGACACTAAAAATTTTAGTTCGTTAATTATTGAAATAATTTAATAATCCAAGTATTTTATAACAGACAGCACATGACAGTTTTTATTATAGCTAAAATTAAATTTGTTGCAGCGATTTATTAGAAAAATAAACGAAAGCTGCAATGTCCATAAAATTTTTTCTTCATAGTATTTTGTTCAACAAGCTTCAGATTATTTTCATGAGCATTAAGACTGTTACCATCGATTTTAGCTGGTTGTTTATTTTAATAATTATAGTAATTTGTTTAGTAAAATTTATAAATTTTTAGAAAATGTCTTCTTACAACAAAGAAAAGTTCAAACATGTGAGTTATTTATGGGATGAAACAAAAGCTGCGGCACTTGCCGGGGATGAGGTTGGGTTATTAATTTACAGGTCAAACATATTAGGTGCAGATTTGAGGTTAACAAATTATGGTGGAGGAAATACCTCCTGTAAATTATTTACAAAAGACCCTCTGACCGGAAATGACGTTGAAGTGATGTGGGTAAAGGGAAGCGGGGGCGATTTGGGTACTATGAAAAGAAGTGGATTAGCAGCATTATATGTAGAGAGATTAAGAAGCCTTAAAAATATATACAGAGGTATTCAATTTGAAGATGAGATGGTTGAATTATTTAATCATTGTATTTATGACCTGACATCCAAGGCCCCCTCGATTGATACCCCTTTACATGGCTTTCTCCCCTTTAAGCATATTGATCATTTACATCCTGATGCTGTAATTGCTATTGCAGCAGCTAAAGATGGTGAGCGCATAACGAAAGAATTGTTTAATGGAAAGATTGGATGGGTAAAATGGCAGAAGCCAGGTTTTGACCTGGGATTACAATTAAAGCTATGCCTGGACGAGAATCCAGGTATAAATGGCATTATTTTAGGCTCGCATGGGTTATTTACCTGGGGCGATACTGCTTATGAGTCGTATATCAATACGCTTGAAGTAATAGAAACTTGTGCCCTATATCTTGAGGAAAATTTTAAGCAGCAGGCTTACATTTTTGGAGGCCCACTAATTGCCGCCCTGCCTGAACCAGAACGTATTAAAAATGCAGGATTATTAGCACCAGTATTGCGTGGATTCTGTTCATCCCATACAAAGATGATCGGCCATTTTACTGATGATAACCGGGTTCTTGAATTTATCAATTCAAAAGACCTGAGCAGGTTGGCACCATTAGGTACCAGTTGCCCTGACCATTTTTTAAGAACCAAGATTTCCCCATTGGTTTTGGATAGTTCTATTACCGATCATATTCATGATGTTTCGGTATTAAAAGAAAAAATCAGCCCGTTATTTGAAGCATACCGTAAAATGTATGCTGAATATTATAATAGTTGCAAACATACAAACAGCCCTGCTATACGCGATGCCAACCCGGTAGTGATTTTATACCCGGGGGTTGGGATGTTTACATTTGCCAAGGATAAACAAACAGCCAGGGTAGCAGCTGAATTCTATATTAACGCCATTAATGTAATGAAAGGGGCAGAAGCTATTTCTTCTTATATTTCATTACCCAGACAGGAAGCATTTAATATAGAATATTGGTTATTGGAGGAGGCAAAATTACAAAGAATGCCCAAGCCCAAAACATTGAGTGGCAGGGTTGCATTGGTTACTGGAAGTGGTGGAGGAATTGGTAAGGCCATTGCCAGGAAGTTTGCAGAAGAAGGAGCCTGTATTGTTCTTTCAGATAATAATTCATCCCGCTTAGCGGAAGCCAAAGAAGAATTTATTTCCTTGTTTGGAAAAGATGTAATTGCAGCCTCTATTTTAGATGTAACTTCTTCAGAAACCATTCATCAAACACTGGAAAAAGCTTCCCTTTCATTTGGAGGGATTGATTTAATTGTGAATAATGCCGGCTTATCCATTTCAAAATCAATTGAAGACCATTCTGAACAGGATTGGGATGTATTATATAATGTGTTGGTTAAAGGGCAATTCCTAGTTACACAACAATCAGTTGATATTATGCGTAAACAGGGTATGGGAGGAGATGTGCTGAATATTGTAAGTAAAAACGCATTGGTAAGCGGCCCGAACAATGCTGGTTATGGTTCTGCCAAAGCAGCGCAATTGCATTTAAGCAGGTTGAATGCTGCTGAACTTGGAAAAGATAAAATACGTGTTAATGTAATTAACCCCGATGCTGTTATTGCTGGAAGTAATATCTGGAGTGGAGGTTGGGCTGAAGGCAGGGCTAAAGCGTATGGTATAAAAGTGGAAGAACTTCCTCAATATTATGCGGGGCGTACTTTACTGAATGAAATCATTTTACCGGAAGATATTGCCAATGCTTGTTTTGCTTATGTCAGCGGGTTATTAAATAAATCAACCGGAAATGTATTGAATGTGGATGGTGGGATTGCAGCCTCTTTTGTGCGATAATATTTGTTGTGATAGTAAAAAGTAAGATTTATGAAAGTTGGTTTGTTTATACCCTGTTATGTGGACCAGTTTTATCCCAAGGTGGCTATTGCCACTTTGGAATTACTGGAAAAGCTTGGATGCGAAGTTGTTTTTCCAACCAATCAAACCTGTTGCGGACAACCAATGGCCAATTCGGGGTTTGAACATTTTTCAAAGGGTTGTAACAAAAATTTTATCAAAAATTTTGAAGAGTTGGACTATATTGTTTGCCCCTCAGGAAGTTGTACCCTTCATGTAAAAGAACATCTCCATTCTGAAAGAAAAGTATTGGAGGCTACGCATATCAGACAGCATGTTTTTGAATTAACTGAATTTTTAGTGGATGTATTACAAGTGCAGGCTTTAGATTCTAAATTTCCATATAAAGTAGGATTTCATTCCAGTTGTCATGGACAAAGAGGCTTGCATCTTTCTTCTATGAGTGAGACAATGACAGTACCATTTTCAAAGCCTGAATATTTATTGGAAATGGTGGATGGAATTGAAATTACACACACCACAAGGGTAGATGAATGTTGTGGTTTTGGAGGAACTTTTTCAGTATTTGAAGAAGCAGTTTCAGCAAAGATGGGAAAAGACCGCATAGCGGAACATGAAAAAAATGGTGTACAATATATAACTGGTGTTGATATGAGTTGTCTGATGCATTTAGAAGGAATACTGAGAAGAAAACAAAGCAATATCAACGTAAAACATATTGCAGAGATATTAAATGGAAATTAGTATTGGTGAGGGCAATCGTTTAGATTAAACAAGGGCAATTTCTATTGCCCTTCATTTAAAATTAATCAGGTATGAAAAATAAAACCATAGAACATGCAATTGAAGCAAAAGCATTTGGCTTACAGGAAAGCCGGGTGGATTGGCATGATGAAACGCTATGGTTCATCCGGAATAAAAGAGATAAAGCTGCCCTATCAGTGCCAGAATGGGAGCTGTTAAGGACTTATGCATCTGCTATTAAAGACCACACTTTATCCAACCTGAACGAATATCTGATGAATTTTGAGAGGCAAGCTCAAAAGAATAATGTTCAAGTACACTGGGCTTATGATGCAGAAGAGCATAATGAGATTGTCTTCAACATACTACGAAAAGAAAATATTACTGGTATTGTAAAAAGCAAGAGCATGCTTACCGAGGAATGCCACCTGAACCAATTCCTTGAGCAAAAAGGAATACAGGTTACGGATACAGACCTTGGAGAGCGGATTGTACAATTAAGAAAAGAAGCCCCCAGCCATATCGTATTGCCAGCAATTCATTTAAAAAAGTCTGATGTAAGTCATACTTTTCATGAATTTCTGGGAACAGAGAAAGACAATAATGATCCCCAATATTTAACCAGTGCAGCTCGCAGTCATTTAAGACAAATGTTTTTAGCTTCAGAAGCAGCATTAACCGGTGTTAATTTTGCTATTGCTGAAACAGGTGCAATTGTTGTTTGTACCAATGAAGGGAATGCTGATATGGGTGTACATGCTGCCAGGGTTCATATAGCAAGTATGGGGTTAGAAAAGATTATACCTACCACGGCAGATCTTGGTGTATTTCTGCGATTGTTAACCAGAAGTGCCACGGGACAGCCCATAACCACTTATAGCAGTCATTATTATAAAGCCAGGCCGGGTGCCACTATGCATATTGTGATAGTGGATAACGGGCGAAGCAGGCAGTTGGGGAATGAAAGTTTCCGGAACTCCTTAAAGTGTATCCGATGTGGTGCCTGTTTGAATACCTGCCCTGTATTCAGAAGAAGCGGAGGGCATAGTTACCATTATGCCATTGGTGGACCGATAGGTTCTATATTAGCGCCTAATAATGATAAAAGTAAAAATTACGACCTGCCTTTTGCCAGTACTTTATGTGGTTCCTGCACTAATGTATGCCCGGTAAAAATAGACCTGCATGATCAGTTATGGAAATGGAGACAGGTTCTGATGAAAGAGGGTTATGGGCCTGATTCAAAAAGAATCATGATGAAAATAATGGCTTTTATTCTGGCAAAACCCAGCCTATACAAAGTTGCAGGATCAACTGCCCGTTTTGTATTGCAATATTTTCCTTTTTTAGTTCGAATAAAAGCATTCAACCCCTGGATAATTAACCGGGAATTACCAGCGGCCCCCTCCATTAGTTTTACCACCTGGTATAAGAAAAACAGAAAATGAATAGCCGTGAAAAAATATTAGCTGCCGTTAAGAAAAATAAACCTTCTTTAACCCCTTTTCCTGAAGTAAAGTTTGATATAGAAAAGAAGCAAATCAATGAACTGCAATCTGATTTTATCAGTGTTTTGCAATCCATTCAAACAACCGTTAAAAAAGTTAATTCCTGGCAGGAAATAGAAGCAGCTATTCTTTTGCTCAGGCAAAAAGGGTATTACCTGTTCAATGCTATTGACGAAATTGAAAATGACAGAAGTTTACTCACTAATCAAACGAAAGTTGATCTGGAATCGCTTGATTTCGCATTTATAAAAGGAGCGGTTGGCGTATCGGAAAATGGCGCTATCTGGATAGAAGACAAAAATTTTGTGCACAGGTTACTTCCTTTTATCTGTAAGCATTTATGTCTGGTAATTGAGGCTGATGAAATAGTATCTAATATGCATGAAGCCTATCAATGCATTGAATGTAATGAAACAGGATTTGGTGTTTTCATTTCTGGCCCCTCTAAAACTGCTGATATAGAACAATCTCTTGTAATTGGTGCACATGGAGCTTTGGATTTAACTGTTTATATTATAGAAAATCCGGCAGAAAAATCACCTTAAGCAGCTTAAATGCTACAGCAATATTTTCAATAATTTTTAAACATTTGTCATATAAAAAAACTAATACATGAAAACTGAATTATTATTAAATGAGCCTGTAAACAGGCTGAGGGGAAAATTACCAAAAGTGGGTATCAGGCCTACCATTGATGGCAGACTGGGAGGAGTGAGGGAATCTTTAGAAGAACAGACTATGAACCTGGCAAAAAATGTGGTTCAATTAATCAGTAGTCATTTACGACATGCTGATGGCACACCGGTTGAATGTGTAATAGCTGATAGTTGTATTGGAGGAGTAGCTGAAGCTGCGATGACTGCAGAAAAATTTGCAGCAGAAGGGGTAGGTGTTTCTTTAACGGTAACCCCCTGCTGGTGTTATGGCAGTGAAACCATTGATATGGATCCATTTATACCCAAAGCAATCTGGGGTTTTAATGGAACAGAAAGGCCGGGAGCCGTTTACCTGGCTGCTGCCCTAGCAGGCCATACCCAAAAAGGAATACCCGCATTTAGTATTTATGGACATGAAGTGCAGGAAGCTGGTGATCCCAACATACCAGCTGATGTAAAAGAAAAAATATTGCGTTTTATTAAAGCCGGACTGGCAGTAGCCACTATCAGAGGTAAATCCTATTTATCTATTGGTTCTGTTTCGATGGGAATAGCTGGTTCCATTGTAGATGCAAACTTTTTCCAGGACTATTTAGGTATGCGCAATGAATATGTGGATATGTCTGAGCTTGTGCGCAGAATAGAACGGGGGATTTTTGACCCTGTTGAATATGAGAAAGCCCTCGAATGGACTCGGATAAATTGTATAGAAGGTCCAGATACCAATAAACCTGAAGACAGGTTTACTAAGGAACAAAAAGAGGACACCTGGAGAACAGTGATTAAAATGGCTATTATTACCCGCGACCTAATGATTGGCAACCCATATTTAAAGCAACTTGGATTTGGCGAAGAATCTATGGGGCATAATGCTATTGTGAGTGGGTTCCAGGGACAAAGGCAATGGACAGACCATTTGCCCAATGGTGATTTTTTAGAAGCTATTTTAAATTCTTCCTTTGACTGGAATGGTATTCGGCAGGCTTTTGTAGTAGCAACAGAAAATGATTCACTGAATGGGGTTACGATGTTATTCGGGCATTTACTTTCCAATACTGCGCAAATTTTTGCTGATGTAAGAACGTATTGGAGCCCTGAATCTCTGGAAAAATTAGCAGGAAGAAAACTGGAAGACGTTGCTGCAAACGGCTTATTGCATTTAATTAATTCCGGTTCAGCTACTTTAGATGGAACGGGCAGGCAGTTGATTGATGGTAAGCCAGCTATGAAACCTTATTATGATATCAGCAGTGAGGAAGCACATGCCTGTTTGGAAGCCACTACCTGGTATCCTGCCATTACTGAATATTTCAGAGGAGGGGGCTATTCTTCCAAATACCTTTCCAAAGGAGGAATGCCTATGACCATGTCCAGACTCAATTTAGTAAAAGGGCAAGGTCCTGTATTACAGATAGCCGAAGGTTACAGTGTGGATATTCCTGAGGATGTTCATGAAAAAATAGATAAACGGACCAATGAAACCTGGCCCACCACCTGGTTTGTACCAGTGTTAACCGGCAAAGGTGCTTTTAAAGATGTTTATTCTGTTATGGCCAATTGGGGAGCCAATCATGGTGCTATCAGTTTTGGACATATTGGTGCTGATCTGATTACACTTGCCTCTATGTTAAGAATTCCGGTTTGTATGCATAATGTACCGGAGGATAAGATATTCCGGCCAAGCGCATGGTCTGCTTTTGGACAGGATTCAGAAGGCGCTGACTACAGGGCCTGTAAAAATTATGGACCACTATACTAAATAAAACAAAAATGAGTAGTCATTCAAATTCATTGGTTAAAGTAAACGGAAAGAACTATTTAATCCCATTTATATTAATTACCAGTTTGTTTTTTTTATGGGGATTTGCCCATTCCTTACTGGATGTATTGAATAAGCATTTTCAAAATGTTTTGCATGTAAGCAAATCCCAATCAGGTTTGGTTCAGGCAGCAGTATATGGCGGTTATTTTTTGGCCGCCATACCAGCAGGGTTGTTTATGAAGAAATATGGGTTTAAAAAAGGTATTTTGCTGGGGCTTGCTTTTGTTGCGGTGGGTTCGTTATTATTTGTACCTGCTACCAAGATCCAGGCTTTCTGGTCATTCCTGGTACCCTTGTTTATCATTGCCTGCGGGCTAGCCGGACTGGAGACAGCAGCAAACCCCTATACCACAGTACTCGGGCCGGAGGAAGGAGCAGAGCGCAGGATCAATTTATCACAATCCTTTAATGCGATTGGTTGGATTATCGGCCCATTGGTAGGTTCAGCCATTATTTTATCCACTACCAAGGAAAGCGGTGACCAGTTCAGCGCACTGGCAATACCTTATTTAGGATTAGCTGCATTTGTATTGCTGGTTGGTTTTTTCTTTTTCAAGATAAAATTACCGGAAGTTTCCGGCCATGAGGACCATGGCCATATAGTGGAAGATGTACATACCCCTTTAGAAACCAGGAGTTTATTTTCCAATTCTCATTTTGTTTTAGCCATTGTTGCCCAATTTTTTTATGTTGCTTCACAAACAGGGATCAACAGTTTCTTTATCAATTATGTGACTGAGTCGATCCCTTCCATTTCAGACCAGAAAGCCGGTTATATATTGGCATTTGGGGGAATGGGTATGTTTTTTATAGGAAGGTTGTCCGGGAGTTTTGTCATGGGGTTATTTAAACCCAATAAGCTGCTTTCTTTATATGCTATGATCAATATACTCTTAATGGGGCTGGTAGTTGCAGGTTTAGGTTGGGCATCGGTGGTTGCTTTGTTTTTATCCTATTTTTTCATGTCCATCATGTTCCCCACCATTTTTGCATTAGGAATTAAGGATTTAGGTGCACAAACCAAGAGAGCTGCTTCTTTTATTGTAATGTCGATTGTTGGTGGTGCCATCTGCCCGATGCTGATGGGTTACATTGCTGATACCTATAACATGCGGATTGGTTTTATCATACCATTGATTGGATTTGCAGTGATTGCGTATTATGGAATTGCTGGTTATAAAGTAAAATTTAAAAGCTAAAAATATTTTATGGAAACCTTTCGGAAAATTTACTGGCCTTCCGTTAATATAATAGGGCCTGGTGCTATACAGGAAGTTGTTACAGAAATTAAACAACTTAAGTTAAACAAATTGTTATTGGTTACAGACAAAGTGTTGCGTTCAGTAGGTATTGTACAAAAAGTAACTGACTTACTGGAAGCGGGTGGAGTTGATTATATCATTTTTGATGATGTAAAACCAAACCCAACAGTGGCCAATGTAAATACAGGGCTATTGGTATATAAAAATGCGAAGTGCGATGGGATATTGTCGATTGGTGGAGGTTCGCCACAGGATGCTGCAAAAGCCATTGGAATATTAGTTACCAATGGAGGAGATATTGTTAATTATGAAGGAATTGGAAAATCGAGGAATAAATCAGTACCCATTGTTGCCATCAATACAACAGCAGGCACTGCATCGGAAGTAACCATTAATTATGTGATTACAGATGAAGAAAGAAAGATTAAAATGGTTATAGTAGATCCTAATTGTCTTGCATCCGTAGCAGTCAATGACCCGGAACTAATGATTGCGAAGCCAGCGGGTTTAACTGCTGCAACAGGTATGGATGCATTAACCCATGCCATTGAAGCCTATATTACGAAGGGTTCTTTCCGATTATCTGATACATTAGCATTGGAAGCTATAAAGCTGATAGGAGAGACTCTGGAAACCGCTGTAAAAGACGGAACCAATATTGAGGCAAGGTCCAAAATGGCATGGGCTTCTTATATTGCCGGCTTATCTTTTTCCAATTGTGGATTAGGAATTGTGCATTCCATGGCCCATCAGTTGGGATCTGAATACGACCTGCCGCATGGGGTTGCCAATGCCATCTTATTACCTTATGTTGAAGCTTTTAATTTTGACAGCAATCCCCAAAAATTTGCAAATATAGCAGCTGCTCTAGGGAAGGACATATCAGGGCTTTCTACAAATGATGCTGGTAAACTGGCCATTGAAGCGCTACAGGAAATGGCAGTACAATTAAAAATACCTGCTTTAAGAGATACTGCATTTAAAGTTGCAGATGCCGATAAATTATCCGCACAGGCTATGAATGATGTTTGCACCGGCGGTAATCCCAAAGAAGTAACAGTTGAAGAAATCAAACAAATCTATTTAACAGCCTATCAGGGCTAAATTAAAGAATATGCATACTATATCTATATTGACTTCACTCTATACAGAACTTTCGGAAATAACCGGTTATATGTGGCAGAAGGGATGGGCGGAATTGAATGCAGGGAATATTTCTATTCGTTTAACTGGAGTATCTGCAGATACATTGCAGGGCCTTGAAGTTTCAGCACCCATTGTTTTACAGGAAGCAGTACCCCATCTGGCAAATGAATTTATTTTAATTACAGGTACAGGACGCAGAATGCGGCAGATATCGCAAGCACCTGAAGAGCACACTGTGATTGTAAGTTTGGATAATACAGGTAGTTCTTATACATTGTATTTTACCTCATTCAATACAACGATTCTTCCCACTTCAGAACTGCCGACTCATTTATCCTGCCATGCATTGTTAAAAGTCACTAAGCCAAATTGCACTTCTATACTGCATACGCACCCACCGGAACTGGTCAGTTTTTCGCATCATCCAGCAATGATCAATGAAGAAATTATCAATAAAACATTGTGGAAAATGCACCCGGAAACAGTGGTTGCGGCTATAAAAGGAATGGGTTTTATACCTTATCAGATTCCCGGGAATAAAGAAATTGCAGCAGCGACTTTTGCAAAATTAGACACCCATGATATTATATTCTGGCAAAAACATGGGGTATTTGCTGTAAGCCATTCTCTCAGCCATGCTTTTGATGTTATAGATGTTTTAAATAAATCGGCCATTATGTACCTGCAATGTAAAGCTGCCGGATATGAGCCATCAGGTTTAACAGATTTTGAAATAAATGAATTGAAAGAAGTGTATAAAGATTTCGGGAAAAGGTTTGTTTAAAGGGTTAGAAGTATTATTAATATATTTCATTCAAATTAACGCGTATGAAAAAGGTTTTTTTAGCAATAGACCTTGGTGCTACCAGTGGCAGGGGAATCATCGGATTTCTCCAAAATAAAAAATTGGAGACAATAGAAATTAACCGTTTCCCCAATGATTTTGTACAGGACGAAGATCACTTTTTCTGGAATATTTATATGCTATATGCAGAAATATTAAAAAGCATTGAATTAACCATTAAACAGGGATATGAGATACAGTCTATCGGCATTGATACCTGGGGGGTTGATTTTGTATGGTTAGATAAGAAAGGGGATTTCTGCGGGTTACCTTATGCGTACAGAGATAATTTAACTATAGGTATGATGCATCAATTTTCCAAAGAAGTTATGGAAGATGAAAGGCTTTATGGACATACCGGGATACAGCTTATGGAAATAAACAGCATTTATCAGATTTATGCGCAGACAAAAACCCATAAAGTTTCTTTTGAAAATGTGCAATCTATTTTGTTTATACCTGATGCATTGGCGTATATATTAACCGGGAAAGTATCTGTAGAATATACTATTGCCTCCACTTCCGCTTTACTGGATCCTTATAAGCGGAATTGGGACAAGAAACTCATTCAAAAAATGGGAATACCACAAAACATATTCCCTCCAATTATGCAGCCAGGAGAATTTAAAGGCAATTTATCCAGACAAGTTGCAGCGTTTATCAATGTCAAACCCTTTCCAGTTGTATCAGTGGCTTCACATGATACTGCTTCGGCAGTAGCTGCGATACCAGCATTCGGAAACGAATGGGCTTTTTTAAGTTTAGGAACCTGGTCTTTAATGGGAATTGAGGTCATTGAACCGATTATTGATCAGCAAACTTTTGAGGATTCTTTTACCAATGAAGGCGGAGTGAACGGGACTATTAGATTTCTAAAAAATATTACCGGATTCTGGTTACTGGAACAGTGTATTGATTGCTGGGAAAAAGAAGGGGAAAGCATTTCTTATGATCAGCTTGTAAAAGAAGCCAGCCAGGTTCCACCCTTTTTAAGGTATATAGATGTGGATGAACCCCTGTTTTCAGCAGGAGGAGATATGTTGCGTAAAATGGCCGGTTATTTTATACAGACCAAGCAAACTGTACCTATAACAAAGGGCGAATGGGCAAGGTGCATATTTGAAAGCCTGGCCATGAAATACCGACTAACCCTTGAAAAGCTGGTGCATCATGCTCCCTTTCCTATACAAAAAATACATGCTATCGGTGGAGGAACAAAAAATACCCTATTGTGCCAGTTAGCTGCCAATGCAACAGGTTTGCCAATTATAGCCGGTCCGGCAGAAGCTACTGCCACCGGGAATATATTGCTGCAAGCTTATGCTTTACAGGAATTAGGTTCTTATGAAGAGATCAGGGAAATTTCAAGAAATACCCACCAAACAAAAACGTATATACCAGAAGATGGGTTGGTATGGAATGAAGCCTATGAACAGTATAAACATATTTGTGGTACTAAATAAAAAAGTACCCAAAAACTATTAAAAATAAAATTATGGATAAGAATTTAAATGTAACACTTCAACATCCCAAAGACCAGATTTCGCTGGTAATTGCACGAATTTATGGAAGAGGCCTTACAACAACAAGTGGGGGTAATATCTCTGTTATTGATGAAGAGAAAAATATCTGGATAACCCCTTCAGGAATTGATAAAGGATCATTGACACCCAAAGATATCATTTGTATTAAGCAGGATGGAACTGTGATTGGTTTGCACAAACCTTCCTCTGAATTCCCTTTTCATAAAGCCATATATGAATCAAGGCCTGATATTACTGCTATTATTCATGCTCACCCACCTGCCCTGGTTTCTTATAGTATTGTAAGGAAAATACCTGATACCAATATCATTTCTCAGGCACACCAGGTATGCGGGCATGTAGGCTATGCAGAATATGAGTTACCCGGGAGTGAAGCTTTAGGGGAGAAAATTGGGAATGAATTTAAAAAAGGGTTTTTCTCTGTTATCATGGAAAATCATGGTACTGTTGTAGGGGGAACTGATTTGTCTGATGCATTTCAAAGATTTGAAACCTTAGAGTTCTGTGCCCGTACAGGTATTTATGGAAGCCAGTTGGGGAAGTTAAATATTTTAACAGACAAAGTAATAGATGACTTTAATTTGCAGATCCCCAAACCTTTACCTGAAATGGATACTACATCTTATCCCAGTGATGAGCGGGAGAAAAGGTTTGAAATATTGAAAATAGTTAAAAGGGCATGTCAGCATGGATTAATGATCAGCTCTTATGGTACTGTTTCTACCCGTTGGAGAGGAAATGATTTTCTGATTACCCCGACAGGTATCTCCAGATGGGATTTACAATTGGATGATATAGTACAGATAAAAGATGGGAAAAGGGAAGCTGGTAAAAACCCCAGCCGGACCACTTATTTACATCAGCAAATTTATAATGCTCATCCGGAAATCAATTCAATAGTCCTTACACAGTCTCCTTATTTAATGTCATTTGCGGTAACAGGTGTTGAAATCAATGTACGTACCATACCGGAAAGCTGGATTTTTTTGAAGGATATACATCAATTGGAATTTGGATTTCAGTTTAAAAATAATGGAGAAATCCCTAAATGGGTATCCAAAGAAATACCTGCTTTATTAATAAAGAATGAATGCGTTTTAGTAGTAGGCGATCATTTATTGCAAACCTTTGATTACCTGGAAGTGGCTGAATTCAGTGCGAAATCCCTGGTCATGTCATCTTCCATCGGGCAGATGTATCCAATTAATGATGAACAGACTGAAGAGTTAAGAAAAGCATTTTTGGAGTAATGATTGATATTACCCATTTAATTCTATTCATTTAAACTTATCATAATGAGAAAGCGAGCGCTCTTAAGTATGATTTCATTTATCGTATTATTTATTTCGATTTATACAACTGTAAATGCCCAGAAAAAAGCCAAAAGCTTCCCCAGTGCTTACAATATTATCTGGCATACGCCATCAAAAGATGCCCTTGGGTCCATGCCATTATCCGGAAGATTCGGGGCTGGAGCCAATGTTTGGGTTCAGGACAGTTCCATCTGGATCTATCTTGCCCATAATGGTGCTTATGATGAACAGGGGCGTTTGTTAAAGCTGGCTTGCATCAGAATTACACCCACAGGGGTCCACCTTGGCACAAAAGGCTTTACACAGGAACTTGACCTTGCTTCCGGAGCCATCATTATTACACAGGGAGATTTTAGTGTACAACTGGGTTTTATTGGGGAAACCCTTTTATTTGAATCAAGATCCGATAAAGCCCATAATTTGCAATTTTCATTTGGAACCTGGCGGGACAAATACCGTGCAGGAATATTGCAGGACATGAATGGGAACAAAGGGAATTATCAGCCTGACCTGGTTAAAGCAGGTACTAATGGAATTTTGTGGTTTCACCGCAATTCGGATTTTGCCATTGATTTGATTGGAAAAGCCCTGGCCCAGGGAATACCTGATAGCGCAGTGTATGATATTACTACCCACCGAATTTTCGGAGGTGCCATCGCAGTAAAGGGTGGTATTACGAATCCTATAGAATCAAATGTAAAATGGCAATTATGGGAAGGGAAAGCATGGACTGGTTTTACTACTACAAGCAGGACTCAAGTAATTGCTATGCGGCTTGGAGCATCGGTAAATGCCAATGTAAAGCAATGGGAAAATGAAGCTCATGCGATGTTGACAGCTACTACAATTGTTACTGCCAAAATCAATGAGTTGCAAAGGTGGAAGGCGTTTTGGTCCCGTTCATATATAATACCCAATCCGGCAGCCAGCCCTACTGATACCGGATGGATTACAGGCCGTAATTATCAATTGTTTCGTTATATGCTGGCCTGTAACCGGGATGGAGAATTGCCTTTATTATTCAATGGAGGAATTTTTACTGTGGATAATATACCCGGCGGTATAACCAGGAATAATAATGCTGAGTTACCCATTACAGAAGCGGGTGTTACCACACCTGATTTCAGAAGATGGATGTATTGCCATTTTATGTCACAAAACCAGCGCTGGCTGGGTTGGCCAACCCTGGCCGGCGGAGATACGGATCTCCTTTTACAAAGTTTTTCATTTTACAGGAACCGTTCAAAAACAGCTGCTGCCAGGGCCAGTTTACAAGGAGCAACAGGTGTTGTATATCCGGAACCACTTGATGTTTGGGGATTATGCTGTGTAGCACCCAGAGCAGATGGGCTTTGTGGTGCAGAACATTTGACTTATCATTTTTCCATGATGCTGGAACATGCGTGGATGGCATTAACGGCTCATGAAACATTGGGTATACCCATTACCAATGATTTGCCCTGGATAGCAGGCACCCTGCAATTTTATGATAGCTTTTACCGCCTTCAGCATCAACAAAGAGCGGGTAATGAATTAGGGGCTGACGGTAAGCTGGTGATTTATCCTTCCAATGGGCTGGAATTTGCAAAAGGAGCAACCAATCCGATTGAAGTTGTCTCAGGTTTAAAACGCATTAGTGCTGCATTGCTTACTTTACCCGAATTATCCCCAGCACTTAAAAAAAATATTCAAAAAATAAAGGAATGTTTGCCAGAACTTCCCACCGGATTAAGGGATGGCAAAAGCTCACTACTCCCGGCAAAATCCTGGGAACAGGAATTTAATATGTGGGAGCCTATAGAAATGTATGCTTACTGGCCCTATCGGTTGGTGGGGGTAACAAAACCTGAAACTATGGAATTAGCCAGGAATACCTGGAATACTGTACCCATAAACCGGGCAATGTTTTGTAAGCAGGATTTTAGCTGGATGCCCAATTTGATTAATATGGTAGCACTTGGCTGGTCTGATTCTGCTAAAATGAGAGTAATTTATAAAATGGCAAACCCAACAGTTCGGTTTCCTGCTTTTTTTGGGCCGGGCCATGACTGGCTACCGGACCATAACTGGGGAGGATCCGGAATGACAGGTATGCAGGAAATGTTGTTAGCTGCTGATCCTTATAACGATGGTAAACTCTACCTTTTACCTGCCTGGCCAGCAGCATGGGATGTAGATTTTAAACTGCATGCACCCAAAAACACCATCGTAACTGCAAGTGTAAGAAAAGGTAAGATTGTTTCATTGAAAGTTATACCGCCATCCAGGGAAAAAGATATAATAATTGATACCAGGTTTAGCAGATAATTGTTCATTGCCAATCACTGTATTAGATAATAATAAAAAAAGGAGTGCTCTGCCAGGCAGAAAAGGAAGGAACTCTATTGATCAGC
>Ga0364881_10209_pt1 | contig 40202 bp, 50 predicted proteins | sample ExccelJu500001D4_5_FD_206923 | JGI IMG/M metagenome (GOLD analysis project Ga0364881, IMG submission 206923) | Enriched cells from Trout Bog Lake Hypolimnion, Wisconsin, USA - BchlTB.July30.5000.01.D4 | ecosystem: Environmental > Aquatic > Freshwater > Lake > Hypolimnion/Profundal zone | place...
AAGAACCTGAAGTCCGGCGCTGCTTTGGCGTTCGCCCATGGCTTTAATATTCACTACAACCAGATCGTGCCTCCCGCCGATGTGGACGTGATCATGATTGCCCCCAAAGGCCCCGGCCATACCGTACGTTCCGAGTACGTCAAGGGTGGCGGTGTGCCCACGCTGATCGCGATTTATCAGGATAAATCAGGCAAAGCCAAGGACATCGCCCTGTCTTATGCCGCTGCCAATGGCGGCACCAAAGGTGGCGTGATTGAAACCAATTTCCGCGAAGAAACTGAAACCGACTTGTTCGGCGAACAGGCTGTATTGTGTGGCGGCGCTGTCGAATTGGTCAAAGCAGGTTTCGAAACCCTGACCGAAGCAGGCTACGCTCCTGAAATGGCTTATTTCGAATGTCTGCATGAATTGAAACTGATTGTTGACCTGATGTACGAAGGTGGCATTGCCAACATGAACTACTCCATTTCGAACAACGCAGAGTATGGCGAATATGTAACCGGTCAGCGAGTGATTGGCGATGAAGCCCGTGCTGCCATGAAGGAATGCCTGAAGAATATTCAAAATGGCTCTTACGCCAAACAATTCATTCTGGAAGGCCGTACCAACTATCCGGAAATGACTGCACGCCGCCGTTTGAACGCTGAACATCCAATTGAAGTTGTGGGTGGTCAATTGCGCGCCATGATGCCCTGGATTGGCAAAAACAAACTGGTTGATCAGTCTAAAAACTAAGTAATGGGTTAAGGGGGAAGGGGAAGGGTCAAAGCAAAACCTTCCCTTATCCCCGCTTTGCTTTTCACCCTTCCCCCTTTACCCGTGTCCCTAATCTATGAACTCATATCCCCACCCCATCATTGCCCGCGAGGGCTGGCCATTCCTGGCGATTGCGCTGATTCTGGCTATTGGTGCCACTGTCTGGTGCGCCGCGTGGTCTATTCCGTTATGGATCATCGCACTGTTTGTGTTGCAATTCTTCCGCGACCCGGCACGTGAAATTCCACAGCAAAAAGACGCTGTACTGTCACCGGCGGATGGCCGTATTGTTAAAGTGGAGCGCACTCGCGACGAATATTTGCAACGCGATGCCATCAAAGTCAGCGTGTTCATGAACGTGTTCAACGTGCACTCCAACCGCAGCCCGGTTGATGGGACCGTCCAGCAAGTATGGTACAACCCCGGAAAATTTATCAACGCTGATCTGGATAAAGCGTCAACCGAAAACGAGCGCAATGCCATCTGGCTGAAAACCACTAACGGACAGGATGTAACCAGTGTGCAAGTTGCCGGGCTGATAGCCCGTCGTATCTTGTGTTACGTCAAGGCCGGAGACGTGCTTGCCCGTGGTCAGCGTTACGGATTCATCCGCTTCGGCTCGCGCGTTGATGTGTACCTACCGCTAACAGCTACCGTCAAAGTTGCAATTGGTGATAAAGTATCGGCCACGACCACCATTCTGGCCCAGCTCTAATGCCCGATTTGAATCATCGTAAACCTATAGACCTTCGTCGGCGCGGCATCTATCTGCTGCCCAACCTGTTTACCACGGCGGCACTGTTCGCCGGGTTTTATGCCATTGTGCAGGCGATGAATAGCAGCTTTACCAATGCCTCCGTAGCCATTTTTGTTGCCATGGTATTGGATGGGCTGGATGGCCGCGTGGCACGCATGACCCATACCCAGAGTGAGTTTGGCGCGGAATACGACAGCTTGTCTGACATGGTGTCGTTCGGTGTAGCTCCTTCCCTGATTATTTACGAATGGGCATTAAAGGGCCTCGGTAAATGGGGCTGGTTTGCCGCTTTCATTTATTGCGCAGGAACGGCATTGCGTTTGGCGCGCTTCAACACCAACATTGAAATCGTTGATAAAAATAATTTCCAGGGTCTGCCCAGCCCGGCTGCAGCCGCGTTAGTTGCCAGTTTTGTCTGGGTAATGATGGACAACCATTTCACCGGTGACCAGCTTCGCTGGTACGCCTGCGCACTCATCACTTTTGCCGGCATCACTATGGTCAGCAATCTCAAGTTTTACAGTTTCAAGTCAATCAATATGAGAAAGAGTGTCCCTTTCATCGTGATTTTCCTGTTTGCTCTGTCTTTCATTCTTATTTCGGTTGACCCGCCCAGCATCTTGTTCCTGCTGTTCCTGGGATATTGCCTGTCCGGTTATGTCATGGGGATACTTGAATGGCGAAAAGCCCGGCAAAACAAATCGCTTGGGGAAACCAAGCTGTAGTTCTTGTGGAGGCAAACCATGAAGAAACTAAAAAATGAAGCGGCGTTATTTAAAGAAGCCTTACTCGCCGGCGTAAAATATGCAGAAGGCCGGGGCGTGGTCGAGTTTGAACCCACCGATTCGGCAAGCGAAAAACTGCTGTATATCTACCGCTTGCTGGTTCACGATAAAGTCATTCAACCTCTCCCTGAAGAACAGGTTGCCGAAAAAACCCAGCGCCACAAACTGGCTATCTGGTATTCAAAACAATTGCCCAAAGATCACCCGCTGCTGAATTAACCCACTACTCCGGGCGCATTACCTATCCAGCGGGCTCACCACCCCCTTGCCGCCTTTGTTCAAAACGTGGGTGTAAATCATCGTAGTGGATACATCCGAATGACCGAGCAACTCTTGCACGGTGCGGATGTCGTAGCCTGATTGCAACAGGTGAGTCGCAAACGAGTGGCGAAATGTATGAGGAGTTGCGAGCGTGGTAATTTCCGCTGCCAACACAGCTTTTTTTACCGCGCGCTGAATGGTTTTTTCATCGGCATGATGCCGACGTACCACTCCAGAAAGAGGATCAACCGACAGATTTCTTGAGGGAAATATATATTGCCAGCCCCACTTCCGTCCGGCACACGGATACTTCCTGTTCAGCGCGAAGGGCATATACACTTCACCATGCCCCTTTGCCAAGTCCTCGTTATGCAACATTTTTACTCGTTCAAGTTGTTGTTTGAGTGGCTCTACCAGCGAAGCAGGCAACATGGTCACCCGGTCCTTAAATCCTTTCCCCTCACGCACCAGAATCTCGCAACTTGATACATCAACATCCTTCACACGTAGCCGCAGGCATTCCATAACTCGCAATCCGCTACCGTACAGCAAACTGGAACACAACCAAATAGTCCCCTCCAATCGTGCAAGCACGGCTCTCGCCTCATTTTGAGTCATCACCACCGGCAGTCTTTTCGGAACCTTGGCTTGAGTCACATTTTCCAGCCATGGCAATTCGACTTGCAATACCTCCTTGTACAAAAATAACAGTGCACTTTTTGCCTGATTCTGCGTGGAAGCCGAAACCGAACGCACCACCGCCAGATGCGATAAAAAAGCCTCAATTTCAATAGCCCCCAACTCTTTCGGGTGACGCTTGCCATGAAACCAGATAAAGCGTTTAATCCAATCTACATAGACCTGCTCCGTGCGTAAACTATAATGTTTTACGCGCAAATGGGCTACAACCTGATCAAGCAGCTTGGGAGGGGGAGGCAAGGCTGGTGATGCAACCATCTGAGGTGTGTTTCCGGTTGCAATATTGCAAGTTAATGTGTGTCAACTTACGCTACTGACTGATATTAAGCAAGTTTTATTTATAAATGGCAGAATAGGCACCTGTCCTGATAAAAGATTAGGGCTTTTATTGGGGCCTACTTAACGTTAGCCGCCTTGAGCAATTTGCGCACTTTCCGCATTCCGTTGTAGCTTGGACGTGCTGTGGTTCTGGCTGAGATTGTCTGACGCACGACTCCAGTGAGGGTGCGTTGCTTTATCGTTTGCGTGTCGCTCGACTCTTTTTATGAGCAGTGGACCTTGGCATTTCGAGCCCTTTTTTCGTGCGCTTGCCCTTGTAGCGTTCACCGGAAATTGTTGGTGCGGTTGATGTTTGCAGTTTTTTGTCGCGCTTCTTTGCCAAGAGTCGGCTAACCTTACATTCGAGAGGGACTGGTCGATAAAGCCGACCAGCCCCTCAATTTAACGTTAGGCTTCGGTAATATGGCCAGCACTTATCCATCGCTTACAGTTCAATTACCGCCCGAAGCCACGCCGGAGCGCTTGGTATCAATCGAACGAGCAGAAGAACTGCTGAGCGTAGGCAGTAAGGCTGGAGAGTCGTTATATGGAGCATCGCGGCATGGCTGGCTGGCGTGGGCTGTCCGCACGATTGCAGAGCGATATGCCATAGAAAATCTCGGATTTCTGTATTGTGAGCCATGGCTCGCATCAGAGGGGTGCTGCGCGTTTCTTCTTCAGAGCGCAGATATCGATCAGGTTATTCATGCAATTTCCCGCGTGCTCGCTCGCGCAGAGTCGCATCCCGCAGAATTCGCTGAAATACTGCAAGATGGGTACGACACAGACGATATACTCGGTTACCTTCGTTCCGCAACAGGCTATACCTTGCAATATATATCATCGTATGTATAATGCGAACCATGAACTTCACATGGCGAGAATCCAAGCGTAAGACCAACTTAAAAAAACACGGATTAGACTTTGCTGATGCTGAAAAGGTCTTTGCTGGCCCGATGGCGGTGTTCGAAGACACGAGTGCGGATTACGGCGAGCAACGTTGGATCGGTATCGGTCTTCTGGATTTTTTGGTGGTACTAATCGTGCATGTTGAATTTGATGGGACAATTCATATTATTTCCATGAGGAAGGCAGACAGTGATGAAACAAACCTCTTCTACCAAACATATTTCTGACGATGCTCCCAAGCTGAAAGCCAGTGATCTAGCGCGTGCCAAATTACGGGTGGGTCTGAAAGATGTCAGCCGCGAGGAATTTTCAACGGCGTTAAATACCCAACTTGGCAAGCAGCGTGTCTCGATCATGCTGGACGGTTCAGTCATCGCGTTCTTTAAAGCCAAGGCCGGAGAGCGCGGATACCAGACCCTCATCAATCAGGCACTTCACCAAGCCATGACGGGCGAACAGATTGAATCCACGCTGCGCCGAGTGATCCGCGAAGAACTGCATCCGGTGTAATTCTTCGTAGTGAAAAGCCTAACCTTACATTCGAGAGGGACTGGCTACGCCAGCCCCTCAATTCAACGTTGGGCATCGCAGTTGTTTTGGCCTGCAAGCTGCTTGACATTCGTATCTATGCGGATACAATGCGAACATGAACTCTTTTCACCGCACGGAAGATTTTGATGACTGGCTGGCTGCCCTTAAAGACTGGAAAGGGGCGGCGCGTATCGCAGAGCGCATCCGTGCCGCAGAGGCCGGAAACTTCGGCGATTGTGAGCCGGTGGGTGAAGGGGTTTCCGAGATGCGAATTCATTTCGGCCCCGGCTACCGCGCATATTTCACACGTCGCGGAGATGTGGTCTATTTGCTGTTGCTGGGAGGAGATAAATCTACCCAGAAACGCGACGTTAAGCGTGCCAAGGAAATGGCGCGCACTTTGGAAGAGGAGAGTGAGCCATGAAGATCAAGACAGCACCATTTGATGCCGCAGATTATCTTGTCAACGATGAGATTATTGCTGAATACCTTACAGCCGCGCTTGAAGATGAAAACCCAGACATATTCCTTGTCGCAGTCAAGGACGTGGCACGCGCCCGAGGCATGACCCAACTTGCCAAGGATACTGGGCTTGGTCGTGAAAGCCTGTACAAGGCACTTGCCCCCGGCGCAAAACCACGCTACGACACCGTGCTGAAAGTGGTGCGTGCGCTGGGTGTATCGTTGCAAGCCAAAACTGCACACGCTTGATAGGGTAAACGTTGTGTGAGGCTGGCTCAAGACACATTCTCCTGTGTAATTAATCAGTTCCTTCTCCGTAGTAAAAAGCCTAACCTTTCATTCGAGAGGGACTGGCTACGCCAGCCCCTCAATTTAACGTTAGCGACCAAACCAAGACAACTAGACACGCCAAGTGTAAAATGCTCTGATCGTAGATAAAGGAGTATTCACCATGTCCGTTTTGCTAGCCGAGTTAGAGCAACAAGCATGTAGGCTTTTGCCTGAAGAGCGCGCCCAACTTGCCGAGGTTCTTCTTGAATCACTACATGACTCATCACTATCCGAAATTGAATCGGAATGGGAACAAGAAATTGAGAAACGTGTTGCTGCTTTCGACAGAGGTGAGCTACAGACCTACCCTGCTGAGGAAGTCTTTGCTGAAGCAAGGCGTATGACCCAGTGAGGCGAGCACGTTTTGTCGCAAAGGCTCGTCAAGAGTTTCTTGCTGAGATCGCTTATTACATCGAAGCCCAACCCGACTTAGGAGTGCGCTTTACCAAAGCCGTCGAAGAGGCAACTGCCAGAGCGTTGGCTTTCCCGCTGTCAGGGACACCGTCTGCTTCAAACACGAGGCGCGTTTTTGTCCAAGGGTTTCCTTTCTCGCTTTTCTATCGGCCAGAGGACAATGGCATTGTCGTTTTTGCAACTGCACATCATGCCCGTAATCCCCGTTACTGGGTTGGTCGCATACGTGGCCGCTAACCTTACATTCGAGAGGGACTGGCTACGCCAGCTCCTCAATTTAACGTTAGATTTCGTGGAGAAAACAAAAGAATTTGTGCATGAAGAAAATCTCATCCGTATTTTTCCGCAAAAGAATATCGCCTGTCAGGCGCTTGGAAAAAATAGCTAATTCTGTAGAGAAGGCACCTATTGTTCGCATTTGGGTCAGGTTAAACCAGTCTGCAACAATACTCGCGCTTCTCGTTGCTTTAGTAGCCTTTTTTTTGGCATTTCATAAGTACAACGAAGACAATAAAAAATACGATGAGGATCGAGTTGCAAAGGCTTGGGATGTATTAACAAGAATGGCCGGTAAGAAAGCTAATGGTGGCCAAGTTAGCGCTATAGAAATATTGGTTTCTCACTCAATATCACTAGATATGGTTGACTTTCATGATACCTATTTGGCAAATGCTAATCTTAAAGGCGCATCTCTTCGTGGAGCAAACTTTAGTGGAGCCATCCTTACTAAAACAAACTTACAAGGTGCAGACCTCACTGGTGCTAACTTTCAAGGCGCAACTCTTATTAAAGCCAATCTAGCAGGCGCTCAACTAGATAACGCCGATCTTTCCCATGCTAACTTGTTTTCGGCTAGGGTTAACATTTCGGCAATCTTGGCACGCGATCTAACTGAAGCAGACCTAACAGGTGTTACATTTGTTTTTGAAGATAAAAACGGTGAGGATATTTGGTTTTCATACGGTGACAGCATCGCCGAATCTCCAGAGGCGGATGATGCTCAAACCAAAATCGATTTGGCATGCGCTAATAAAAAATACAATGCTCCACAGTCAGATGAGTTGCCAATTAAACTCCCCACAAGACCTTGCAAGCATGTAATTGACTACTCTAGCCTCCAATGGTGGGAGTCATTTGAGTATCCAAGCAATCTAACCTTACATTCGAGAGGGACTGGCTACGCCAGCCCCTCAATTTAACGTTAGGCATTGCAGCTTTCCCTTGTTGCGCAACACGCAACGCGCTATCATGGCACCATGATCACATCGTTTCGCCACAAAGGTCTTCGGAAATACTTTGAGTCTGGTAGCTTGGCTGGAATCCAACCTGCGCACGCGAGTCGTCTCAAAATGCAGTTGGCCGCGCTCGATACCGCCCACACTATCGAAGATATGGACATTCCCGGCTTCCGGCTCCACCCGCTAAAGGGGAGTGAGCGCGGGCGCTGGTCAATATGGGTAAATGGTAACTGGCGTGTCACGTTCGAGTTTGAAAATGGCAACGCACTTATTTTAGATTACGAGGATTATCACTAATGGCTATGCACAATCCACCTCATCCTGGAGCATTTATTCAAGAGGTTTATCTTACCCCTAATGAAATCAGTTGCAGGGAACTAGCCCTCAAGTTGGGTGTTGCCGCATCGACCCTTAATCGTGTTTTGAATGAAGCAAGTGGCGTGAGTCCAGAAATGGCTCTTCGCCTCTCAAAAGCATTGGGCCGCTCACCCGAAAGCTGGTTGACTATGCAAGACAATTACGATTTATGGCAAGCCAAGCAAACTGTGGACTTGAAGAAAGTCAGCAAAATCGAATTCAGGTATGCCTAACCTTGCATTCGAGAGGGACTGGCTACGCCAGCCCCTTTCAACGTTAGGTCACTATAGGAGTCACACTTGTCATACATTGAACCTAATACATGGACGCCCACTTTTGCCAAGCATTTTCAATCGACGATTTTGAGAGTAGGTAAAGATTGCAGCCATACATCCGGATTTTAAGTGAGGCATTGCCTCTATCCCTGATGGAATACGCTGAATGAGGTCCCTATCACGTTCACGGGCTTGCTGCCCTGTAAGGTTATCGGACTTTCTCACTCACGGCCTGACCTGTCTCGCCATCATTGTTTGATTGCCTGTGCAATCGGTGGTTGTGCTACTTCTTCAACTCGTTAAAATGGTTTTTCTCAACCGCGCTGATTACGAGTTTGCGGTTTGTGCAAACTTGTAATCAGGGTGGAATGTTCGTCCGTGGGCCAATAGTGCCCAAATGATGCGGGCATTCTTGTTAGCCAGCGCGACTGCCGCTACATTCGTGTTGCGCCTAACCATCAATTTCTTCAGCCAGCTTTCCGGCTCCGCCTTCTTCTCAGAAGCATTGATCACTGATCGAGCTCCGTGAATCAACAGGGTGCGCAAATATGTGTCACCACGTTTGCTGATGCCCAACAGATTTTGCTTGCTGCTCGCTTCATTCTCGCGGTGCCACTTTTGTATTTGCGCTTCTAGTTCTTTGACCTGTTGATCCATCTCCTTCAGATTCGTTGCCAGTCGTTCGATCAGGTTGCGCATCGCGCCTGGCAAGCCGTTCTCGCCGTCTTCCAGAATCTCCGGCACTTGCTTCGTGATCGAGGTAATACCCTTGGGTATCACAATCCCGAATTCGGAGAGCAAACCCCGTATCTGGTTACCCTGTGCCGTTCTGGCTTTCACGAATCCCTGACGGGCACGATGCACTGAGAGAATCGCTTGTTGCTCTCCGTTTTTGATTGCGACAAAGCGCATGTTCGGCCTGCTCACCGCTTCACAGATCGCTTCCACATCGGCCATGTCGTTCTTGTTCGTTTTGACGTAGGGCTTCACGAACTGCGGGGCCATCAGTTTGACCGTGTGCCCGTATCCTTCCAGCTTTCTCGCCCAGTAATGAGCGCTGCCGCAAGCCTCCATGCCAATCAAACACGGCTCCAAGTTGGCGAAATATTTCGACATCTCCGCGCGCTTCAATTGCTTGCGCGCAGCAACCTTGCCGCGCTCATCGACACCGTGTATCTGAAAAACTACTTTTGCCAAATCCAGCCCAATTGTTGTAATCTTCATTTTTGGATGCCCCTTTCTATGTTTAGTGATAATAAAGCCATCACTACTTTGGCACTTTGATGCCGTATTAGGAAGTGGGCGTCCATTCCATTACATTCAATTTATTTTGGTTCAAGCCACGATGCGCGTATGTTTATACTTTCTCTGCAGTTTGCATTCAGTGCCAAGAGAATAACATGACCGAATTACTACAAGAACTGCTACTCGAACTAGAACAGTTCGGTTTGGGCAACGATAGCACCATTGCCGATCGGCCTCGGCGCATGCTCAACATCACCCGAGACACTGGAGAATTTCTTTCGGTGCTTGTCCGGGCTACAAATGCTCAACGTGTGCTGGAAATAGGAACCTCTAATGGCTATTCGACTCTCTGGCTTGCTTTGGCGGCAAAAGCGGTCAGAGGGCACGTCACCACCATTGAACTATCGGAGTTCAAACTTGCCCTTGCGGCAAAAAACTTCGAGCGATCAGGTCTCTCCACGTTCATTACGCAGGTTAACGGTGAGGCGGGTGCCTTACTCAGGAACCTCTCCGAGTCAAGCTTCGATATTGTGTTTCTTGATTCTGAGCGCTCTGAGTACATGGGGTGGTGGCCCGACATCAGGAGAGTTCTCCGCGAAGGGGGGCTTCTTGTCGTGGATAACGCCACGTCCCATTCCGTCGAGATGGCGCCATTTGCTGAATTGGTTTCTTCAGATCACGACTTCACTACATGTACTGTGCCTGTTGGAAACGGTGAGTTTCTGGCTACCCGGGTTTCTCCTTAACAGACCACCCGTCAGCGATCGTTGATTTTTGCCAATCTCTCCCAATTGGGCATTTTCGGTGATGAGTCATTTAAACTCCACATGAGTTAAACTTGAAGTAGACTATATCCATGCAATTAACCATAAAGGAGAATAATATGAAAATATTACCATTTATCCGAGCCTGCGTTTTGTTTGCGGCAATTGGTCTCCTCTCCGGCTGTATCTGGCCCGGGTATTATGAGGATCATCATGGTGAAGGTGATCGTCACGCAGAAGAACACGGAGATCATCATGGGAGAGGAGATCACCACGGCGATGAAAATGGGGATCGGCGATAATAAACGGATTGAGCATACTCTCCCCGCGGGAAAATTTCTGATGTCGGCCGGGATACGCACTCCACCGGCCAACTTCAGAAAAATATTGCGTAACCCGGACAAAGCCGCTATATTCTGCCATATGCACTTTTCACGCCACATCTCGCTTTTGCACTCCATATCCAGCCTGCTTGCTGCGCTGAAGCTGCGCGTCGCGCGCTAATTTCTCTATCCCACCCAATCTGAAGCATGCGCGGGGCCTAAACGGTTCCGTAGGTTTAATCTATTTTCAATGGAGTCTGACATGACCGACAAGTTAATAATATTCGATACCACATTGCGCGACGGCGAACAAAGTCCCGGCGCATCCATGACCAAGGAAGAAAAAATCCGCATCGCACGCCAGCTTGAAAAACTGGGTGTGGATGTCATTGAGGCGGGATTTGCCGCCGCCAGTCCGGGCGATGCAGATGCGATTCATCATATTGCCCAAGCCATTGAGCGCTCTACGGTTTGCTCGTTGGCACGCGCCAATGAGAAAGATGTGCGCGCGGCAGGCGAAGCAATCAAGCCCGCAAAATCCGGGCGCATTCACACTTTCATAGCCACTTCACCCATCCACATGGAAAAGAAGTTGCGCATGACGCAAGACCAGGTGCTTGAAGCTGCGGTTAAAGCAGTTAAACTCTCGCTGGAATATACGGATGACGTCGAATTTTCTGCCGAAGATGCGGTTCGTTCGGAAATGAATTTTCTTGTGCGCATTTTCGATGCAGTCATACAGGCAGGAGCCAAGACAATTAATGTACCTGACACGGTTGGATACAGCATCCCATTGTTATGGGGCGAACGCATCAAGCAGTTAATCGACAAGGTTCCAAATAGTAATAAAGTAATCTGGTCCACACATTGCCACAATGATCTGGGCTTGGCTTCAGCTAATTCTCTTGCTGCAGTTATGAATGGTGCCAGACAGGTGGAATGTACCATCAATGGCTTGGGGGAGCGTGCGGGTAACGCTTCACTTGAAGAAGTGGTGATGGCTGTAAAAACGCGTCGCGATGTATTTTCTTGTGATTCACGCATTGACACCACGCAAATCGTGCCGACTTCAAAACTGGTTTCCAGCATCACCGGTTACCCGGTACAGCCGAACAAGGCTATCGTGGGTGCAAATGCGTTCGCACACGAATCGGGTATCCATCAGGATGGCGTACTCAAACACCGCGAAACTTACGAAATCATGCGCGCAGAAGACGTGGGATGGAGCACGAACAAATTAACACTGGGCAAACTTTCCGGACGTAATGCCTTCCGCACCCGCTTGCAGGAACTGGGGATTGTATTGGCAAGCGAGGAAGCTTTGAACGCTGCTTTTGCCCGGTTCAAGGATTTGGCCGACCGTAAGCATGAAATCTTCGACGAAGATTTGCAGGCTTTGGTGAATGAGGAGGTGGTCGCCCATGTCAGTGAACATTACCGTCTGGTGTCGATGCGTGCACATTCCGAGACGGGCGAATTGCCTATAGCCAAGGTTGTGCTCAGTTTGGGAGGAGCAGAACAAACCGCTGAAACGCAAGGTGGAGGACCGGTGGATGCGACCTTCAAGGCAATTGAACACATCGTACAGAGCGGCACCGAGTTGCTGTTATATTCTGTAAATAATATTACCAGCGGCACCGACGCACAGGGCGAAGTCACAGTCCGGTTGGCCAAAGGTGGGCGCGTTGTCAATGGTCAGGGTGCTGATACTGACATTGTGGTGGCTTCGGCCAAAGCTTATTTGAATGCCCTTAATAAGTTGCATAGCGGGACAGAACGCGCGCATCCGCAAGTTTAGATCGAGGTTGTTGGATTTGATTTTAACGGCGCATTCTCATAAATGCGCCGTTTTTCTGTAACTCGACAACAGTGTTGCACCTGCCTCTTTACAGGTAAACTGTAGATAGTTAGGGTTTGTAGAGGCTTGCGCCTTGGAGCACGTCAAGAAAAATAATCAGCTGTTGCAAAGGGTGAAAATGCCGGAAAACTTGATCGACAAACAGCAAAAAAATCGACAGGACGTACTCCAGATTTTGCAAAAGAATAAACTGCTTTCTGATGTTGTTCACAATCAGGACATGCCTCATCATGATTTGGTTGAGACGCTGGTTCGAAAACAGAATCTTATGAAGCTCGATCAGGTGATTGAGCAGATGAACGCGTCCGAAGTTGCATCGCTTCTTGAGTCGATGTCTCCGGAAGACCAGTCGTTCATATGGGCACGACTGGCGGAAAGCATGAAGGAGCATGTTCTTCTGGAAATATCCCCCTCGGTTATTCAGGTGCTTGGCAAGCAAGAATACAAAAACGAACGCTCCAGCATCAAAGCTTTTGAATTGTTAGAAGGGCGTTTGCGTGAAATTCCGATCAGGGCAACGGGGGACTTAACCCGATCCAATCCAATTTGGGTTGATCTTGTCGCTCCCACGTTCGAGGAACGTATTTGGGTGGGCGATATATTCGAAATCGACTTACCCGACCCTGACAAGTTGGGCGATTTGGAATCAAGCGCCCGCTTCTATGTTGAAGAACAGGGTGCGATCCATTTGTACTCCGACTTCTTGCTCGACAAGAATGAAATGTCGAGCAATGTCGCCGTCGCTTTTATCCTTCATCGGAATATCCTGTTCTCGATTCGCAAGGAAGAATTGCCGGTATTTCGCTTGCAACGCTTGCGCGCGCGCTCCCAGCCGCATTATGTTACCGGCTCGAAAGATGTCCTGTTGGATCTGTATGCCGGAGATGTGGAATATTCCGCGGATGCCCTGGAGGATGTGTACCGTAGTTTGGAAATCGTTGGAAAGCAAGTGCTCTCCAAGCAGATGACTGACGAAGATGCAGCGACTATGCTCACCGGCATTGCACACAGTGAAGACATGAATGGCCGGATACGCAAAAACGTACTGGATACACGCCGGGCGGTTTCGTTTTTGATGCGCAGTCGTTTCCTTTCCAAGGAGCAACACGAAGATGCCCAGCAAATATTAAGGGATATCGAATCCCTCGATGGCCACACTTCATTCCTGTTCGGGAAAATTAATTTTTTGATGGACGCTACAGTTGGTTTTATCAACATCAATCAGAACAAGACCATGAAGCAGTTGACCGTGCTCAGTGTTATTTTCATGCCGCTTAATGTATTGACCGGCATGTTTGGCATGTCGGAACTTGCAGTGATGATGCCGGGCATCCCCTGGCCCATCACTTATGGAGGATTTACTATCGGAATGGTGGCGGTTGCCTGGGCAACCTATCATTTGTTACGCTACTTTGAAAAAGGGAAAATTACCGGCAGTCGCACTGCAACTAGTTAAACGGAATTGCTAAGCACCCAGGTTCTTCACACGGGTAATTCGTACCACTTCAGGTATCCCGCGCAGGCCACGCATGACTTTGGCCAGGTGCTGGCGATTTCCAACTTGCAGGGTAAAATACAGTGCAGTGTAGTCTCCCTCGTTGGTGAAATGTACATTTTCAATGTTCGATTCTGCCTCCGCAATGGCTGCGGCAACTTTTGCCAGCACACCACGCTGATTGGCAACAATAAGTTTGATACTCACTTCGAAAGGACGACTGATATTTTTGTCCCACGTCACGTCCAGCCATTTATCTACACCGCTACGACCTTTACGCAGTGAAGGGCAGTCGTGAGTATGCACAATCAATCCTTGACCGCTCTTAATCACGCCGATAATGGGATCACCCGGAATAGGTCGGCAGCATTTGGCGAATTGCACTGCCATGCCTTCTGTTCCCATGATGGTAACAACGCCGCTTGCGGCAGTAGCTTCTTGCGCACCGGCTTCCCCGATCCGGGCCAACTGACGTGCAATCACCATGTTGAGGCGGCGACCTAAACCAATGTCGGCAAGAATTTCATCCCGTGACTTCGAATCACTATCCTTGAGTAATTTTTGCCAGTGAGAATTATCATCAATTTCATCCGGCTTAAGATTGAGAGAGAGCAATGCCTGATGCAACAAGCGCTCGCCCAGCGTAGCGGACTCCTTGAAATGCATGGTTTTCAGAAAATGGCGAATGTGACTCCGCGCCTTGCTGGTCACCACATAGCTCAACCAGGCAGGATTTGGCTTGGCATGAGGAGCGGTAATAATTTCTACGCGGTCGCCATTTTTAAGCTCGGCGCGCAATGGCACTAACTCGAAATTGACCTTGACGGCAACACAGCGATTTCCAATGTCGGTATGGACACTGTAAGCAAAATCCACCGCCGTAGCTCCGCGCGGCAGTGCGAGAATCTTGCCTTTTGGTGTAAAAACATAGACTTCGTCAGGAAATAAATCAACTTTCAAGTGTTCAAGAAACTCAACCGAATCGCCGCTTTCGGCAAGGCTCTCCAGCAGACTTTGCAGCCACTGGTGAGTTTTCTGGTGCAAGTCGTTGATTGGCGCATGTGTGCTCTTGTAAAGCCAGTGGGAAGCCACCCCCGCCTCGGCAATTTTGTGCATTTCAACTGTGCGAATCTGCACTTCAATGGGTGTGCCGAACGGACCAAACAAAGTGGTATGCAGTGACTGGTATCCATTGGCCTTGGGAATGGCAATGTAATCTTTGAATTTTCCCGGGATGGGTTTGTACAAACTATGCAGCAACCCCAGCGCCAAATAGCAAGAAGGTGTATCGTCTACCTGCACGCGGAAACCGTATATGTCCAGTACTTGCGAGAAAGCCAGCGCTTTTGCCTGCATCTTCTGGTAGATTCCGTACAAATGTTTTTCACGTCCTTGAACCTGAGCATTGATGTGCTGGTCTTTCAGCCGCTGCCGAATCGATTCAAGAATTTTACCGACTACTTCGCGGCGGTTACCCCGTGCAACCTTGAGGGCTTTGGATAGTACCGAGTAGCGGTTAGGGTGCAGATATTTGAAGCTTAGATCTTCGAGTTCCTGATAAATTGAATTAAGCCCCAATCGATTGGCGATGGGCGCATAAATTTCCAAAGTCTCACGTGCGATACGCTCAATTTTTTCGCGTGGCATCACTTCGATCGTACGCATATTATGCAGACGGTCTGCCAATTTAATCAAAATCACGCGTACGTCTCGCGCCATTGCCAGCAGCATCTTGCGGAAATTTTCCGCTTGGGCATCTTCTTTGGTTTCAAACTCGATCCGGTCGAGCTTGCTTAATCCATCAACCAAATCGGCTACAGGCTTGCCGAACTTACCGACCAGATCTTCTTTGCTGGTATCTGTGTCTTCCACAACATCATGCAGCAGTGCCGCCATGATGGCCTGAGCGTCAAGATGAAGCGGTGTGAGAATTCGCGCAACGGCAATTGGGTGTGAAACGTAGAGCTCCCCGGATTGGCGAAACTGGCCCTGGTGAGCGTTGTTACTAAATTCGAGCGCCTGCCGGATGTGTTCCACATCCTTGGGTTTCAGGTAGGTAGAAACCTCCTGCAGGAGCGTTTCGGCATCGGACATTAGACATTGCGCGCTTGTAGCAAGTAGCGAATCAGTATTGACTACTCGCTATAAGCTACCTGCTTGTTGATTATGCCATTCCACGGTTAAGAATTTCTAGCCCGACCTTGCCTTCGCTTATTTCTCGCAGCGCGATCACGGTAGGCTTATCTTTGCTTTCATCCACCAGATAACTTGCACCATTTGCCAGTTGTCGTGCGCGATAAGCTGCTGCCAATGTCAATTCAAAACGGTTGGGAATACGTGTCAGACAGTCGTCTATGGTTATGCGGGCCATGGTGAACCTTTCTTGCTAATTTTGCAGTTGATTGATTAAATTTTGCTGGCGTGAGAGCTGCCTGTCGCTCCGGAGTCCTGCGGCAACGACGACGGCGTTCAATTGTTGCAGCGCCTCGTCCAACTTGTCGTTGATGATAACATAGTCGAACTCTGCTACATGTGTTACATCTTCTTTTGCAGAAGCAATTCTTCTTGCTATTACCTCGGCGCTGTCCTGCTTTCGCCCGTTCAGCCTATCTTTCAGAGCCTGTATTGTCGGTGGCAAAATAAAAATACTGATGCACTTTGGAAATTTATCGCGTACTTGCATGGCACCCTGCCAATCTATTTCCAGCAGAATATCGCGGCCATTGGCTATTTCCGTTGTGATCCATGATTGTGACGTGCCATAAAAATTGCCGTACACTTCAGCACTTTCAAGAAAGTCACCCTGTTGAGCCATGGACAGAAATCTCTCACGACTGATGAAATGGTAATCCTTGCCGTTGGTTTCGCCCGGACGCGGCGGCCGGGATGTGTAGGAGATTGACAAATCAATATCCTTGTTGCTGGACAGCAGGGCATTAACCAAACTGGTTTTACCTGCCCCTGAAGGCGCGCTGACAATAAAAAGATTTCCGCTCATAAATTCTCTTTGCTTGAGTCAAACTTTATTATTAAGTGGGACTTGCACTAAACCGGTTATTTTCATTTTAATTGAACATGGTTTTTATGTTGCATCAATTTTGCCCCCGATAGAATCTAATTCTATACCAAACCTGCTTTAGTTTTTTCCGTAGCTTCTATACAAATTTTCCTGATTGAGCGCTGGTACATTGTTTCTTTGCAATGTACCAAAATTCCGTTCCCCTATTTCTAAATTTTTACTTCCCCTTAGTACCCTAAAAAAAAAGGGCACCGTAAGGTGCCCTTGAAACTGAAGTTAGGGGGTAACTTCAGGGAGGAGAAATTAGAGGTTAGCTAAACTAAGACAACCTCTTCATTAAGATTCAGAGCATACGGTTACGCGGCAATCTGAATTGGATCTTGAAGGTACTGTTCGGTCTTTGGTTTTAACATGCCATGGAAAGCAGTGACTGGATCAGCGTATTCAACCACTTTAAGTTGATGTAACTTGGCAAATGCCATAACCTCTTCCCAAACTTTAGTGCGGCCAGCCCGTAAGTCGGAGTCCACGTAAACAGCTGCATGCCCGTTGTAACGAATTGGGCGAAGATCCTCAGAATATTGAACTATGCCGCTTGGTTGTACAACGCAGTCCAGTTCACAAATCCGACCAGCCCAGTCAGATGGACGAAAAGCTTTATCATCGTGATGGGTTCCAACAATAATCCAGTTGTTTACAGGTTTTTTCATTTATTAGCACCTAAGTAAAGAGTTTTGAATTCGAATACAAGAGCATCTAAATCCTGCAGCCCTATATTCACTAACATATTAGTAAGGCTTAGTTTATTCGCTAACATATTAGCAAGTCAAGCTATATTAGTAAAAATATTCACAGGTGGCCGAACAACAAATTGAAATAAAGCGCGTACGAGGTCAACAATTATTAATAAAAAATATTAACAATCAAATCATTATTGAGTTTTAACAACAGGCAACATATTTATATTTCGACCAACAAATATTTTGACCTGGAAACTCTAAATATACACTCCGCCAGTCAGGTTAAGGTGCGGGAAGCTAATATTATGGGACAATCAGGGAAATGCGATGGGGACACCCTAGACTTCGGCGGCGAGCAAAACTCACTGATGACCCTATTTAAGGATGAACTTCGTTCCGCGGCTTAGCAGAGCATAAACTGCATAGATTACCAGCAACGGGTCAAGCAGATAATCCCATAAATTACGAGATTCATACCAGTTGGTGCTCCACGCCAACACAGCCAAAGCAATCACCATGGCTATCAACGAAGGCTTCTTGAAAGAAGTTGCAAGCGCCAGCAGAAACAACCCACACAAAAACCAGGTGTTACCAAATCCGAATCGGTAAGGATCCCAGTACCCAATGCCCAAGGCCATTGGGTAAAGCACCACTCCGGCCAGCACAACCAACATAAATAGCATGTTGCTGGCCTTCAACTCGGATACATCTCTGTTACGCAAACGCGCAAATAGGGGCAATATCAACAGCACGAGCGAAGTAATACTTAAGTCTCCTATCCAACCCCGCAGATAAGCAGCTAGAGGCATTCCTCTCATCGGAATTGATACAAGAATGGTAACAACACATAGCAGTAGTGCAAGTCGGAGAGTGCGCAAACGGGATGCACCGGACAAATGAGCAACTATCGCGGTTATCACGATAATACTGCTTGCCACACCTGTTAAATTATTTAAACTAATCATGGAGTGATGTTTTCAAACGTAAATCCAGCCAGGCCTGGGAAAACCATACGTGCTTGATAAAACTTCTGTTCCATGTATACACAAGATGGAAATCCCCATTTTCCACCTGAATCAAGTAGGGGTAGGAGAATTCAAAACTGCAACTATTGTTTGCGCACATTGAATTTTCTGTTGAGCGAACATATTCAGCCACTTCCGGGGTAACCAATTCTTTGGCCAATTCGGTTACAGTTTTAAGGTAATGCGGCTTACCGGTTAACTGGTTCTGCTGGTCTTCGAGTTGGTAAATATTTGTCCATAATCTTCCGTTATCCGCTGAAATCATCAGAGATAACGCATTACGCCCCTGCTCCATATTGTTGAGCACCGCTAAAATTCGGCCATCCGGCAAAACCACAGCTGAAGCCGCCGCATCTGGATTAAGTACACCCAGTTTCACCGGCACAGTCCAATGTTGCCCGCCATCCTCAGTTGTGACTCCAATTAGTTGCCGGTGCTCGTCGCCCGTGTGGCGCATGATCACGAGTGCCTTGTTTTCGCTCTGTGGCAGCATGATCGGTTGTAGTCCGTGATCTTTGCCTGCACTGAGTCGCTGCTCGTCTATCAATTGTCCCGTTTTGTCGAAATGCAGTATTTCACCAAACTTGTTAATGAATTCATGATAAACGGGAAGCCCTACCGTGCCATCGCTGTAAAGAAACGGCGTGCCCTTGATCAAGGTACTGATATTCAGGAACGGGGAAGTGATCAGACGCCGCGCCGGACTCCATGTTTCACCTTCATCCTCGGAAGTCATTGTCGTAATCGAGCTACCCGCCCATCCACCCATCGACACGGTCACAAAGTACAGCCACAACTTTCCATCATTTGAACGGGCGGCGACAGGGTTGCCCAGTTTGCTGATGTAACGCATGAGTGAATTTTCGGTTCCTTCACGGGTAGCTATTGTGTGTTCAACTCCCCAGGCTCCCTGCACGGGATCGAATACTGCACTATGTATTTCAACGTCTGCCGCCCCCTCCCGGCTACCCGAAAACCAGAATGCACGGATACGTCCGTCTTTCAGTTCTATTTCCGAAGCCGCATGGGTTTGAGTGTGTTGTTTGGTAGAGGCAAAACTTGCTTTCAACCGCACGTCACCAATATTTGAAACCACTTTTGCTGGAATCTGAAATCCTGTGGCCGAATGATATTCAGACACCTTGAGGAAGCCCATAACGAAAGAGATCAGAATCAAAAGCGCCAATGCAGACCGATTCATCAGCGGCACCCTTCGTCGGAAACGACAATTGACTTCACTCCCGGTTTTTCAATCAAAAGCTCCTTCACGAACAGATGTTGAAATATTTCTCCTTTAAGCATCTGCTTAATTTCGCTGTCATTCTGGCGGCCGCGAATATCGAGGCGTTGACCCAGTATTTTGCAATTCACACAGCCCTCATCTTGCAAAGGAACTTGAGCCACAAACAAGTTATATTTGGCCGCCAGCTCGGTTGCGGTCAAAGCCAAATCTTCGTGATAACCATGAATTTGTGCGCCCGGCAAAATAAACCGATACCCCTCCTCTTTTGCCCTGAAATTACAGGGTACCCACACATCTTTACCTTGTGCAAATTTTTGAGCTTCCGCACTATAATTGCCCAAAGCGCCATCAAAGGGGCGCATGAAAGCGGCAAAGCAGAGCAACACCATTAGCGCAGTTACATTAACAATGGCTGCTGTGGATTTTGGAATGAACAGCGCGATCAATATCAATGCACCCGACAGAATGATCAGTATCCAGTACATCAATCCATACAATTCGGAACCTGCCATTCCCTGCTGCAAATGCAATGACATGAACGAAAAAAAGGCGAGCAAACCCCCCATCACCAGCAGACTGGCGACAAACACCATTCGATTGATGCGATGCCAGTTAAGTGCACACAGCACTGCCAAACCAGGCATGGCTTCAAGCAAGTACCGCGCAGATCGTTGACTGGGGGCGCAGAACACAATGAATAGTACTGCCATCCATATCCACAGCATTTTTTCAGCATCGATCAACAATATGCGCCGCCTGTAAGCAATGGCGAAAACGGCAATCACCGGAAAAGCCAATAGCCCCGCGTTCATGGGATAGCCAATCACCAGTGCCCACAAGCTGCTGCCACCCCATAATAATTTCAGCAGATAATTTCCGTGCGGATCAAATTTGCCGGCGTTTTCGCCCACGATGAATTCTTGCCACACAGCTTGAGGATCGGGATCAACCAAGAACCACAAGCTGAATATTCCCAACGCGAGTGTCACCGTAATGGCAACCTTCAGCCCATCCTTACGCAGACAGTAAAGCCACCGGTATTCACGATAATGCAGATACCACCAAACCAGACATAAGCCTACCGGTGCAATAAGCGCAAACGACTTATACAATAAACCAATACCAACTTCGACCCCCAACAACAGCGGCATCCAGTAGCGGGAATCAAAGGCCGTTGATTTCCAGTACAACAGAGAGAAAAAAGGCAGAAAAAACCAGAACACTTCGGCAGGATTAACCAGATAAGGCCGTCCGTAACGATAGGTGCTAAAGAAGGCAAGATAGGTCAACAATGCAATAAATCCCGTCTCCAGTTTTCTCGATATTTTCCAGCCGAGTAGAAACGTCAGACTTGCGGTGAGTAATGTATATATGACGCTGGGGTAACGCAATTGCCACAACGTCCAATCCTTCCCCCAGTGTGTGGAGACGATCCCCTGCCAGAACAGCAGCGGTGGCTTGGTGTTGCGCATGTGATCCAGCTGAGACTGCAGCGGTAGCAGGTGGCCACTCTCTGCAGTTAGACGCGCGATGTGCTCGTAGGGATATTCGTCACCATTTTTCGGAATCTGCTGACTGTCCAGCCCGTAAAAATAGGTGAACACCGCCAGCAACGTAGCCAGCACATACCAGAGCAAGCGCAATCGGGGACTACCAGGTTGACTGAGCATAAAAAATCATCCCGATTTAGACTCTTTCGCGGAAGGCTTTCCCGTCAATTTCAACCGCCCGAATGTCCAGATGTCATTCAGCAGAAAATTCAACACACTGGTCAACACCACCGCAATCAGGTTTGCTACGTAGATATTATAGAGATGCGGTGCCAGCAAGTTGGTAAGAAGGGTCTGAAGTACAATGCTCAGCCAGCAGGCCATTGTGTATTGCCCGAACTGCGCAAGAAAGGAATGGTGGTGATGTTGTTGCTTGCGGTCTGACCAGGTCCACATCCGGTTCCAGATAAAATTATTCAGCGTGGCAAAGAAAATAGCCAGAGCGAGCGACAAATTAAGGCTTACCCAGTCCACGTTGCCTGAAGACTTCGAGACATGAAATAAATATTCATGTGCCAAATAAAGAACCCCCTGATTGACCACTAAACCGGAAGCGCCCACCGTACCAAATTTCAGAAAGCGTATTGACACGATTCTGCGTAGCAGGGAAGCAATGGAGAGTCTCAAATCCAGAAGCGGCATCAGACAGGGCTGCCGGTTGTATTGGCGCCCAGCACCTCGCGCGCTTTCGCCAGCACCTGTTCCGGCATGATTTGTTTCAAGCACTGATTGTCGCCATCACAGGGAGAAGACCGATGATTGTAGGCTGTCAGACATGGTGAGCAGGAAAGCGCGGAATAAAAATAGTGTGCATTATTACTCAGCGAGCTGTATAGCTGCGGCGTTTCCGGACCAAAGAAAATCAATGAGGGAACCGGAGTCAGCGCTGCAAATTGGCCTGGACCGCCATCGTTGGTTACCAACAGCGATGCCCGGTGAAAAATCGCCAGCAAGTGTCGTACCGATTTCGTATAACCCGCCAGATTCACGCAATATTCGCTCTGACAATGCTCCACAACTGATTGTGCCAGAGCCTTGTCATCCTTGAGGCCAATGACACCGATCGCGTAGCCATCACCAAGCAAGCTTTTGCATAGATGAAGATAATTCTCCAACGGCCATGCACGTATCGGCAAAATACCTCCGCCGGGATAGACCAGAACCAGTTTTTTTTCTTGAATGCGGGGGAAATCCGCATGCAACTGTGAGGTAATACGCTGCAACTCATCCCCAGGAAAATCAAGCATGGGGGGGGTTTTTCACCTCGATCTCGGATACCTCTTTTGAGGTGGGTACGGCGCGAGACTCAATCGCGGATACCATGGTAAGAAATTGACGGGATAAATGCCTGTACGGATTATACAAGACCGGGCGGTTAATGAACGAGCCGCGATACAGCCCCTCCTGAGTATGAGGATGAAAGCCAACACGAGTCGGTGCCCCGGATAAATACGAAAAAATACTACTGACCCGTGAAAACAATTCGCAATCAATCACCACATCGAATTTCATCGCACGCATTTTGCGTATATTTTTCAGACTATCGGCAGCGAATTCTGTCAACACCCCATCGTTGATGGTCAGCACGTTCTCTTCTGGAATCACACCAAGCAGATCGAGCACTTCCCGATTTTTACGGAACATCATAATGTGCAATGAGGCGTCCGGGTATTTCTGCTTGAGGCGCATAAACATCGGATGCGCCAAGACCAGACTGCCCATTTCTGAAAGCAGAATAATCAAGATTCTGCGCGGGGGGGAGATCAGCGGGGGAGTACCCCTAAAGAAAAGGCGAAGACGTTCGAAGAGCGAGAGCAATGCACAAATCGGCACTCCCGCCAGACGGTCAACAGCTCGTTGAAATTTAATGTTCAATGGCAATTCCAAAAATTAAGCACTCTTATTAAATCAAAGAGTGAACCCCCGCTGGGCGGCGGCATTATCTGTCAAAGCCCGGTTTTCAACAAGTCGCGGTATCATCTGAAAATCTTGATAGCACCTTAAGGATTCTAATTTATGTCGTGGTTCCTCACCAACCTTTTTGGCGCATTCCTGCTGCCCCCCCTCAACCTGCTTCTTATCGGGTTAGTCGGGTTAATTATTTCCCGGTCACAACCACGCACCGGACGAATTCTGGTTATCAGTTCGTTTATGCTGCTCTGGCTCTGCTCCACACCTTATTTTTCGGATAGTGCGATCCATCTTCTGGAAAATCAAGCACGGGTCGTGAATCTCAAAAGCCAAACCGCCGACGCTATTGTAGTCCTGGGTGGAGGAACTTATTTCCATGCTCCCGAATTCGATGGCGATGACACCGTGAAATCGCAAACCTTGGTACGTCTGCGTTACGCCGCTAAATTACAACGTGAAACCGGCAAACCAATTTTGGTCACCGGGGGCAAACCGTTAGGCAATTCCTCTTCCGAGGCACAGCAAATGAAATCGGTCCTGGAAAAAGACTTCCATGTGCCGGTACAATGGATAGAAGGATCCTCCGACAACACTCTTGAGAACGCGCGCTTTAGCTATACCTTGCTACACAAGGCAGGAATTAAGCGCATCTATCTGGTTACCCATGCATGGCACATGCCGCGTTCTGTAATGGCATTTCAAGCAGCGGGCTTTGAAGTGGTTCCCGCACCCTTGGCCTTCACAACGCTTTACAAAACCAATCTGCTCAGTTTTATTCCGAATGCAGAGAGTCTGAACAATAGCGCAATTTTTATGCATGAGCTTATCGGATTGCTCTGGTATCGGTTAAAATTGTGACTCATTATATGAATAAGGCGCAATGATGAAAGCACGTATCAAATGGGTAGAACACGTTTCATTTCTTGGAGAAACCGAAAGCGGTCATGCTGTTCTTATGGATGGGCCGGCGGATGGTGGAGGACGAAATCTGGGACCTCGCCCGATGGAAATGGTATTACTCGGCACGGGCGGCTGCACCACTTACGATGTGATTCACATTCTAAAAAAAGGTCGTCAGAAAGTCACCGATTGCGTGGTTGAGATTCAGGCAGACCGTGCGACTGAGGACCCCAAGGTTTTTACCAAAATACATTTTCATTTTGTGGTCACGGGAAAAGACCTCAAAACTGAACAAGTCGAGCGGGCTATCAAATTGTCTGCAGAGAAATATTGTTCTGCATCCATCATGCTGGGAAAGAGTGCGGATATCACTCACGACTTTGAAGTTATTCAGGAATAACTGGCGTACTCAAATCGCTCGCCAGCAAAATCCCAGCTCCAGCAATTCAAACCGACTTCGGTAAAGCGATCTTGTTGTCGGTGCTGAATTGATAATCGTGAAAGACATGTTCCGCAGTTAATAGCTGATACGAACCATCGGCCAGTTTGTGCGTGGTGTCCTTTAGGCGATAGGTGTAATGGCCGCAGGTCCAGCATTTAAAATTGCGCATATGGGTACACAAGCACGTCTTGTCCATCACCGAAATTTTCTTAGCGTCCGGATGCGCGGCAACTTCCCGGTTATAAGAATCAATATAGGAACAATTACCGTTTGAGTCCAGAAGATAACCATAGGACTCGCAACCGGGACGAATACCGGAGCCGATGGCCGGACAATTTTTTAACATGCGCATCGGATAGCCGGTCGGAGACACGGCATTCACTTCAATGTCATCCTCACTGGCCTTGAAGTATTCCTGCATCACATCTTTCGGCAAACCGCATTCTTGTGCTACCGTAAAACGAGTGGCCACTTGCACTGCTGCGGCACCACTATCAAGAAAGGAAACTGCATCGGACCCCGTAAAAATTCCACCGGCTGGAATAAGCGGAATATCCAAATGTTCAGCCTGTAAATACTGGTGTATTTCATTGACGATCGTGCGCAAATCATATTTCGCCCAATCCATTCCAAACCCCAGATGGCCTCCCGCTAACGGTCCTTCAACCACGATATAATCCGGCAGGCGGCTGGTTCGGGCATTTTTTCGCAGAAACAATTGCAGTGCACGCAGGCTGGACACAATGATGCCAAGCTTGGCATCGCGAAAGCGGGGATGATCTTCCATCAAGGCGAAAGATCCCAGATGCAAGCCTGCCGCCAGCGTGATGCCATCGATACCCGCATCCAGCGCGCTGCGCAGACGCACGGTAAGCGTTTCACGCGGAGCATTCATCGTGAGCTTTTCCATGCAGTTAATGAAGATCATTCCGGTGCCGCGCTTGGCTTCCATGGAATGACTCACATGCAAACGCGTGGCTTCGGCAACCTGACCCAAATCAAATTTAACGACTGATTTATTGGTGTTCTCTATGTTGTATTTGTACTGCTGAAGTTTATCCTTCACAAAGTCAGTGTCGTAACGCCGATCAGACACCGTGGGCAACATTGCGTCGGAGATATGCCCTACCCCACCCAGTCGGGCGACTTCTATCGCAAGCTCGGCGGTTGAAATATCAACCCCCATTCCACCGACCATAATTGGCACCAACTCCTGCTTGCCAAAATGCAAGCGGAAATCATCTACGCGTTTCATGTCCATCCTTTGCTAACCAGCCTTATATGACTTTGGAATAAATGGCATGTTTCTGCCGTGTGCGTAAATATTTGTCAAATACCATGCAGATATTTCGAATGAGCATGCGACCCTTGGGGGTGACGCTGACAGTATCGGCAGTGAGCTTTAGTAGACCTTCACGCTCGTATTCGCGCAGTTCGCCCATTTCGGTTTCAAAATAACTGTCAAAGTCTATCTGATAGTCCGTGTTGATGGATTCCTTTTCAAGTTCGAAGTGACACATCAAATCCTGAATGATCGCCCGACGAATCAAATCATCTTCATTCAACTCCATGCCGCGCATGATGGGTAATACATCACGGTCCAGCGCCGCATAATAGTCGTCGGGTTCGCGAAAGTTCTGGCTATACGTGGGGCCAATCTTTCCAATCGAGCTCACGCCTATAGCCACCAGATCGCAATCTGAATGCGTTGAATACCCCTGGAAGTTGCGGTGCAATCTACGTTGGCGCTGGGCTACGGCAAGTTCGTCATCCGGTTTGGCGAAGTGATCCATGCCGATATAAACATAACCCGCATCGGTCAGCGTTTTAACAGCCAAGCTCAAGATGTCCAGCTTGATCTGTGGCGCGGGCAAGTCGGTTTCATTGATGCGGCGTTGCGGCATGAACAGGGTGGGCATGTGCGCGTAGTTGTAAATCGACAGGCGGTCAGGATTGGCAGCAATTACCTTATCCAGGGTGGCTTTGATTCCGGAAAGAGTTTGCTTGGGCAGACCGTAAATCAGATCGATACTTACCGACTTGAATCCGTTCGCGCGTGCCGCATGAATAACTTGCAAGGTTTCCTCTTCGCTCTGGATTCGGTTCACTGCCTTTTGCACCAGCGGATCAAAGTCCTGAACGCCGATACTAATGCGGTTGAAACCCAGTTCTGCAAGCAGGGCTATTGTTTCATCACTCACTTTGCGCGGGTCAATTTCGATGGAGTATTCGCCCTCTTCAACCAGCGTGAAATATTTACGCGTGGCATCCATCAACTCGCGCATCTGGTTGTCACTCAGAAATGTAGGAGTACCGCCACCCCAATGTAATTGTTCCACACGCTGGCCTTTTCCCAGAACAGCAGCCTGCATGGATAATTCCTTGATAATGTACTGAACATATTTTTCAGACAGGCTACGGTCCTTGGTGATGACCTTGTTACAGGCGCAGTAAAAACACAGCGTATTGCAAAATGGAATATGAAAATACAGCGACAAAGGCCGGTTGCTTTCGCGCTTCGAACACCAAGTGCCGTATGAATCGGCGTTGAACGTATCGGCGAAACGATCAGCAGTTGGATAGGAGGTATAACGCGGGCCATTCTTGTCCAGCCTGCGAATCAGTTCCAAATCCACTTCCAACTCGGGCGACGCTTTCAAACTTGATGACATGGTAATTCCGTTATTCGGTAAGTATTCAAGATAGATTATAAGCCAGCAGGCTTTAAAAATGCGTATGATCTTTCTTATACTAATGCAGCATAGAAAGACTTGCACAATTAATTTTAATTAGTTAAACTTGTTCCATTAGTAGTTGTAGGGTTAGCTTGGCAGGGAGGAAATTAATAAAAAATGAAAACTTTAAGGAGAGCCATGTTATGGAATTACTAGTTCCTGTTGGGATTTTTGTTCTCGGCATCATCATTTCACTGTTGAGCACCAGCCTTGGCATTCAGCGGATAGTTGAAGGGCGTCAGTTACACGGCGAAGATCAACTTGGACGTACTGCTGCTTATATTGCCCCTTTCAAGGATGCACAGCACGACTTCCCTGAATCGCAGAAGAGCAAGAATTTGGGCAGGTCTTAAGCCTAGCTGGCGGTTTCTTGCCATCATGCTGCAAATAAAAGCACGGTCATTTTGACCGTGCTTTTATATCTTTGTTCCAAAAATTTATCTCCATGCCTTCAAAAATCGCTCAGCCTCATTTAGTGAAGTTTCTGCTTGTTTCCGCCGTTTCTTTTTTTATCGGTGCGATGCATGGCATGTTGCAAGTTTTGCCACCCATACGGGCTTGGCTTGACTCGATAGGCAGCCCTTATGGCGGCCCCGGCCACATGATAGATCCATTGGCCCATGCCCACATGAATCTGGTTGGAGGGGTAGTCATCCTTGCAATGGGCACATCCTATTATCTGTTACCTATTTTCAGCGGGAAGTCGATCTATTCACTGCGTCTAGTAAACCAGTCGCTTTGGTGGACCGCTATCGGTCAGTTTTATTTCTATTTTACCCAGATTACTTTTGGTGTTCTGGAAGGAAATGCACTACTCAACAACCCAAGCGAGCTGCCCCATATTCACCATTATTATGGCCCCATAGTAGCCAGCTCCGGGATTGCCATGGCAACCGGTTTTTGCATCTTTCTTGCCAATATTATACTGTCGTTGAAGAAGAGCCCTGATTTGCCGATCGCCTAATCGGTAAATCCGCAGAAATATGAATTGTTAGCATGCCATCCCAGCTAGCGTGCCAAATTCAATGGAAAGCGTAAGATACTTTCCGTGCCGTTATGTTTTATTTGTACTTGCAGCACAGCACGTGTTCCCGGTTCAACGTCTGCTGCTCTGCGATAAACGCCCACCTGTCCATCCTGTATAGCTTGCTTCCATTCATCATGATCGTCCGTACGCAACGACACAATCATGTCGTATACGGGCCTGCCGTGCTCGCCTGTTGTCATTACCAAAAACTCATTCATGCCCGGACTAGGAGGACTGGGGCGAGATTCGACACGAACTTCCATTCCTTGCCATTTTTGCACAGGAGCATCCTGCGAAGGATCGCCTCCGCATGCCGTCAAACCGACAATAAGAACAAATGGTACGTATAACCTATAGCGTTCCTTAAATCCTGTTTTTGCGATAACCAAATTATTGAGTCTCATTTTTCCCTGTCTGCGGGTCTTTGCTTTTATCTGAATCAAGCTTTCCACCTTCAGAAGACCCGTAAAGCTGAACCATAAAATAGACCAGTGTCGCTGCGGCTGAAATATAAAAAATAGCTGCTACAAAACCCCAGTCAACCCACTCTCGTTCATAACCGGGACGATTCCCCCAGAAAGGAAAACTCAAGCCCACTGCAACCAGCAAAACAGCCACAACGATAGCTCCAAACCAGTAAGGAATTCCCTTTTGCGAATCGGGAATTTTTTCTACCAATTCCCAATCTTCCATTCCGCGCTTTGCCAGACGCTCTTCATCCGAAGCATAGCCAAAATGGTCGCTGGTTTCTTCCCCCCAACGGGAAGCCTTCGCTTCTGTCATCCCTGTATCTTCGATTTCTCTGGCGACCATAACGCTCTCCTATTCTGTAAAATGCTGTATGTTAAAGTGTCCTGTCCAGCCATCAACTGCACTGACTTCGACAACGAAAGTATGCAGTCCGTGCGGCAAGCTCTGTGCAATCGAAAGAATAAGCGATTCACGCCCAGCAGGTAGCATCTTTATATCTTCCGCACTGAGGCGGAAACTCCCCTCGGGCAACCCCTGAACGTGCACATGCAATTCTGCAGGACGATACAGTTTATTTGAAATTGCGATGCGGTAATCCTGCACTGAATGATCTTGCTGAGTATCCGCACGTCCAACAACCACATGGTATGGCTGGTAAGTCCACAGCCCCCAGATGAACATTGCCGCGCTACAAACTGCAAATGGTGTCATCCAGCCGGTTCTTGAAAACAGGGAAACGGCTGCTGTTCGAAATTTACCCAGGCTTTTCACCTTACGTTGACCCAGTTCAAAACTTAGCAAACCGGGTTTTTCCTTCTTGCTTTGCAACTGGTTACACGCATCGATACATTCGCCGCAGTTGATGCAACTGTCATACACATCTGTTTTGCGTGGATCTAGATTAATAAAACAGGTGGTCACACAATAATTACACTTGGAACACTCCTCGGCACGAGTGACATCGTATTTAACATGCAGCGTTTGGTTAGTTTTAAAGGAGTGCTGCCAAACCCGGTAGATGCACGAGTAGCGGCACCAGAAATGCCTGATGATGGCAATATCCAGAAACATGATCAGAACACATATTCCATATATCCAGTGCAGCGATCCGGCCAGTTTGGCATTATCTTGCCAAGTAATAAAAGACCATACCAAGCCGGGAGGGTAAAAATAAAACAGCGGAATCAGTGCAAAAAACATGGATGCCACTAAAAATGCGATCCCCAGCAACAGCCAGTTAAGTATTTTGTTTTTAGTTGCCGACACTACGAGCGCGTTGCCGGTCATACTCACTTCCGCACGCTTCCCCAAGAGTTGAGATGTCAGATTATTGGCCCATTCCGACAAGGTATTTTGCGGGCAAACCCAGCCGCAGATCACCGTTCCTGCAGTTGAATAAAGCATCACCAGGCAACTTAACGAAAAGATCCAAAAGCCTGCCATCAGAAAAAAATCTGAATACCAGATCTGCCGATCCAGCAGCACAAAAGCCCCCGCCTCCACATCGACACGAAACAAGCCGGTCGCAGGAATGAGAATCGCAAGAGTGATGGCCAAGGCTTGTGCAGCTCGCCGTTTCCAATGAAAACGCGCAGACACAGGCTTGGTGCCGATTACCTTGATGGGGATCGATGAAATCGATTTCTGGTTGATACTGCCGGACATAACTTAATTCCCTGCCATCCGTGCTTCGCGATCGAGCGGGCTCAATTCCAGCAAGCGCTTACGTAAAAGCTCCGCCTCCGCATCACCCGCTTGACGTTTAATTCGCCACAACGCACGCAACGACTCAACATGCTGCGGATTGAGATGCACAATTTGTTCCAGCGCATTTTGCTCGCTCATTCCATGCTGGCGCGCTTGCGCTAATGAAGAGAACATAGTATCAGCCATTGCATAAGCAATCCAGCGATCTTTATCGTTTGCCTGATAGGCTAAATACATTAGCCTGTTAGCCTGCTCTGATGCGCCCTGCGACGCAGCTAACCAACTGCGCACCATTAATTCAGTGGCGCCAAAAGCGCGCTCAAACATTTCTTTGTCATGAGCCTGCACACCGAGCAACGTTTCTGCCTGTGCCATTGACGGCCGATTTTTCAGCAAAGTACGCAGGGTTGATGACACATCCAATTGACCGGCATAACGAGCACGCGGCAGACGAAACTCAAGCACTGGCGACCACTCGTCTTGAACCGGCCCGACTGTTTGTTCAAGCGGCCCCCAATAACGGCCGAGCCAAGTCCACCCACCTTCTCCTGCTGTCACTGCTTCCTGCTGGTTCAGTTGCATCCGCTGCAAATTTTGCAACAAGCCCGACGCCCCGGTAAATTTCTGATTTGGCCCCACTAAAGCCAGATGCATTCCGTCGAGAAATAACTGGGCATCGGGAAACACTTGATGAAAGCTGCGCAAAATGATTGCCAGCGATTCTCCATCGAACTGGTTGATTGCCAGCCATTGAACAAACAGCCCATTGTTGTTCAGACAATTTTTTGCACGCTGAAACTGCTGCACTGACAATAGTGAGCTCAACCCAACCAGATCCGGATGAAATACGTCCCCGATAATCACGTCGTATTTATTTTGTGTAGCGCTTAAAAAATGTCTCGCATCGTCCCTGTCCACCTTGGTTTGTCTTAAGACTCCGTGGTTCAAGGGTGCAAACCATCGCTCTGCCGAGTTAATTGATCCTTGTGACAACTCAACTGCATTGCGTTGTAAATCTGGAAATGGCAGCGAACCCGCAACGGAAATACCTGTTCCCAACCCTAGAAACAACACTGTGTGCGGATGTTCGTGCAACAACAAGGGAAGACGTGCCTGATTCGACTGAACGAAGACTGCGGTTGGATCTGTTGAAGCGTCCATTCTTTGCAAATCGGTCAGTAACAGCCGTTGCCCATCCGGTTGTTCTGCTACGTGAGTAATAGAGATTGCATCTTCGTATACATATAAATTTTGGCTCCCTGCCTGAGCCTGCGGTTGTAGTGCACTAACCAAAGGTAGTTTTGAGACCGGCCATGCTGCAGCTATAAACAAGGGCACAGCCAACCATGCTGACCGCGATTTAGACCAGAACAAACCAAGGATCAGCAATAGTGAAGCTGCCACCACCACTGCCCCTGCGCTACCCAATACCGGAATCAGTACTAAACCCGCAATGACTGCACCTATCGCCGCACCCAGCGAGTTTGCACCGTACAACCACATGCCCCCACCATTGAAGCGCTGGTTTAATAAAGGTAGCCAAGCACCCAGCGCCAGGGTAACTGGCAAGGTCAGCAAAATCAGCGCCGCTCCTTGCATTACCATTGCTACTAACAAAGAAGTAAACCCAGCCCGTTCTATCCAAGCCGACAAGCCGGGAAGCAGCCATAAGCTAAGCAATGAAAATCCGCCAGCCGCAATCGGCAAGGCAATAAACCACGACTGTTTCTGCTGGCGAGGAGCAAAAAGACTTCCCAGACCGATACCCAACAGAAATGCTGCCAGAATAATGGCAAGCACATACTCTGTGCGCAACATCACCATGCCAAATAATCTTGTCCATGCAATTTCCAGTATCAAGCTGGCGGCTCCTATTCCTGCATAAGCCAATAAACCTGACAATCCGATTCTATTTGTTGTAGATTCATCTATTTTGCTTTCTGAATCTGAATTTTTTTCCAGGTAAATTTGTGATGTGCGCAATGACAGCAGTAGCATTGCCAGACCGATTAGCAGCCCCATTCCGGCAACCACTCTAATGCCACCACCCCATCCCAGGGCTGGAAGCAACCAGAGTGGCAACAGCGCACCGCATGCCGCACCTAGAGTATTCAGTCCGTAAATTCTTCCCAAATCTTTCGTTTGGTTCCCTAACGCTACTATGACCAGCGGGAATCCTGAGCCCATTGCAAATGCTGGTAGTACCAGTAAACATAGTGCGGCTCCTGCTATGAGGCCGTACCATTGAAATAGGCTGAGTTGTGCCGAAGCATGCTCGATCCACGCTGCTGATATTTGCAGGAGCCAAGGTAGCAGTAGCGCGTATAGAGCAATGCCACATTCCAGTATGCCTAACCATTGCAAAGGTTTTTTGATTTGTGAGATCTGACGTGCCACGAACAGGCTTCCTGCTCCCAGTCCCACCATGAATGCGGCAACCGTCAGAACGACAGCAAAGACACTTACACCGAATTGCAATGAAAGCATTCGCGCCCATAATACTTCATAGGCCACGCTGGTCAGTCCTGACAAGCTATATAGCGCAATCAGCAGCCCATATGCTGGAGTGATATCTGGTTTTTCGCCGGCTCGGGGTATGGTTTTTCCGTGCATGAATTATTAGAAGTCAGCTTCTGTTTGAACGCTAGAGGGAACCTCTAATGAAACCCCATTTTTAGGACTAAAAAGGATAAAACCAAACTAAACCTGTGACTAAATGTACCAATGCCAAAGTCACTGTCAGTCCGGCACAAATCATGTGCAGCATAAAAACCTGCTTGTTAAATACTACCATTGCAATTCCCAGTGCTCCGGTAATCAGCACCAGGAACAACAAGGGAACCCCCATCAGAAACATGACCACATGTTTTTTATGGTCGCTTAGCACATTTGCATCATCAATCCGTGTTGCATTGCGATCAAACGCCTCCATGATCTGTACGCTGTCACCTTTTTGTGGTTTTTCCTCAACTGCATGGGCTTGAGGAATTGTAAAAACTGACAATAATATAAGCACCATCAGCCATAGTGTCGGACGAATCTGATCCACTTTAACTCTCATTCTTCGCTTCCTGGTTGAGTTGGTCGTTGATCGCGTTTTTCAACTTTACGCTCTGCATAGCGCCATACCAACACTGCCATAAGTACAAATGGTGCAAATATTGTTAATAATAAAAATACAAATATTGACCACGGTGTATCAATCGTTACGTGCAGGAATCGGTAACTATCCATCGAAAAACAAGGGTTGATCCAAAACAGTGCCAGTGCTGTGGTCAGACTGAGTCTCTTAAGTATTCTTTGCATCGTTACTTTCCCTTGGTTTGTGCGGGTGCATCACTTGCACAACGGAACCCGTAAAAATCGGATGCGTAATTTGCCCAATCAGGCTTGCGATGATAGGTTGCAGTTGAGAACGGGTCCCCCTTCCACGACCCCCCGCGGAGCACTTTGTATTTTCCTTTAAGCGTTGTGGGGACCATATCAACCACTTTCATGTCTTTGTCTTTCTCGCTGGTCACCACTGGAATTTTTCCCTGGAATAAATCCACTGGCGCATCTCCCCCGGGGTAGGGAGCAAAATCGTCCGCAGTCCATTCGTCGACATTACCTGCCATATCCAGAGCACCATATGGGCTAATTCCGTTGGGGAATGCATTGACGTTGGTTGCTGAACCCATGTTGTAATAGGTGTTCACCCTTTCCGGCTCCATCTTGTTTCCCCATGGCCATCGCCGGCCATCTGTTCCCCTTGCGGCTTTTTCCCACTCAGCTTCTGTCGGTAATCGTTTCCCCGCCCACTTTGCGTAGGCACTCGCATCGTACCAAGTTACCATTGTTACTGGCCGCATTTTTTCGCCATTGGGAATCACACCATTTTTCCAGTTTAGCGGAGGTCGATGCGAAGTTGCTGCTACAAATTTTGCATATTGAGCATTGGTTACCAGATATTTATCCATCCAGTAAGCAGGTAATTTGACGGTATGCTGGGGGCGATCTTGCGGGTCAGCTCTATCGTAATTGGTGCCCATTATGAACGGACCGGCCTGTATCTGAACCATACTATTGAGCTCTGCCCATTCGTCTTTGGTAAGCAGTGTTTCTACATCTGACAAACCATAGCCAGCCCCGTTGCGCAAGTTTGCTTCATGAGAGGCATGAATTACTATATCTTCTCCTGCCGCGCGAATTCTTGCTTTTTCCTCCTTCAGATCATAGGTGGCTGCATTCCGCATATCTGCCATGCGATTTGCACCCAGCTGAACTACGTGCAGACTTCCCCCTATTAATGCCAGTACCACGCAGGTTATCAGTGTCGCTGAAAGGTAGCGCTTACGTCTTGCCCGCTCTTCGTCTGTCAGCTCAATTCTCTTGCCTTTGACATTACGCGTCATGCTTCAAGGTCACTTTCATCTTTGCTTGTTCTTTCTTTGTACACTTTATCTCTCGCACTTCTGCCATAAGTTCCTTTCATCATGATTTCACCCATGATTCCGCCGAATGCCGAGGCTTCGATTGCCAGGATCACGAAGAATCCCCACCAGCCAATTGGCGCAAGCGACGCGCCTTGCGGAATGGTGCTGATATTATCCAAATATCCATAATAGCTTATGCTACGAATAATTAGCGGGGGAATGTAGCTTAACCACTTCCCACCCATTCCGAAAATGGCTGATACTAACAATCCTACAAAAAAAGGTAAGATAAATACATCAGTTGCCCATAATCCACCAAAGCCTGTTATTCCACGATACAACTCTACTTGCGCGCCAAGTATCTGGTCGCCAAAATAGTTCAGTGCACAACCCAGTAGCAACGCCACCAAGCCCTTCAGATATCTGGTTTGATCTAGACCCGCCAAAATTGTCATGAGTTCCTCACGGTTTGTATTCGTTACCGGTTAATTTTTCAAATTCTGCTTTGCGAGTTTCTTCCAGGTACCAGTCTTTCACTTTCAGACTTGCCATGTAGCTTGCCAGCAAATGGCGGTCTGATTCCGGTAATTGTGAATAGGATGGCATACGAAATTCATGCTTGAGTCGAGACGGAACAATTGATTGTGGATTATCTGATGAAAAATACTGGTAGAACCACTCTTCACTATGCAATGAGCCCAATCCATCCAGAATGGGAGCCGGAACATTATCTAGCATATTACGAACAGTCCATAGTGAATGGCAATTTTTGCAATTTTGTTTGCGGTACACTTCCATAGCATCACGAGTCAAATCCGCAGAGGCTGTCGTGTAATATGGTATCCCTTTATCCACCTCTTTGCTTGTTTCTACTGTCCAGAGATTTCGGGCCATCATGAGTATTACAAAAACCACAATCCCTATAAATACACCTTTTTCACCGCGTTTCACTTTTGCCTCTGGTTATGTTCTTCTTCCTGCAGCCTCAAAACACGTACTCTGCTTTGCTCCTGTGTAGCAAGTACCTCTCGGCTTTTGGCAAACTCTTCTGGCGACATTTTATCCTTGTCACCCTCATCAAAAACCAGATATTTGATATCTTCATCAAACTGCTCGTTTTTAGCTGCCCAGCGTATCCAATAAATACATGCAGCAATTATCATTGCGCCTATGATAAGCCAAAGATATATTGTCCAACCATCACCCAGCGATTCAAAAAATTGCATATTTACCTCTGTTATTTCCTAGAAAAGAAAACCACCCAGCATCTGAGTTGCGCCGAATATGATGGCCACCACAATACCAAGAATTATTGCACCAAATAATATTTTTTCACCCAGCCGCATTGTTTTTGGTGCATATTTCCCAAAGACAACTGAGTAGACTATTGCTGAGAATACGAAAATTGTTAGCAACATGAATATGAACACGCCCACACTAAACTGCTGGCTGCGCATACCTTCTATACTCAGATCTAACTTGGGGGATGAATCCGTATTTGCCAAAACGGAAAAGATTTGATTCAGTTTCAGACAATTGAGAAGCGAATAAATAGCTGCCTCCCTTTATTCAATATATTAATTATTGTTGCTTAAAAAAGATGATGCCGCTCTTGCGGGCGGCATCCCTTACATTGCTATTTCATTCTCTATTAACTATCTCTTTTGTTTGTCTGCAATCACTTGAGGTGTTTGCTTATCATAGTTATCCACGAAAAGACTATACAGGTATGGACACAAAAATACTACAGCTATTACACCTGCAAAGACGGTTGGCGCATAGTCAAAATCAATCATCTGTCACCTCCTAAATTTATATCAAAAATTAATGCTCATGTCCGTGTGTAGGAACCCAGCTGGATGGAGGCAATCTCTTGACGACCGCTGTTACACCCAAAAAGAAGATGGTCACATAGAATATATCGATTGTATATCCATCATCCCACCAAGGCTGATGACGCTGACGAACACCACTGTCATTCAATTTGCCACCAAGGATAGCAGGAATTTCATGAGCACCGTTCGCAAAATTTCCTTCGAAATTGGCAAGAACAACATCTACACCAACAACAGTGTAGTCTTGCATGTCAACGCCCTGTTTCTCAAGCGCTTCAATTTTCGGCTTCAGTGCACGCAATTCGTCCATAGTAACAGGATGGCGCTCTTGCTGAAAGGCCAACTCATCGCCTTTGTGTTTGGCAACAATCTTCGCCATCGCTGCATCATCAGCCATAGCTTGAATCGCTGGATCATCTAACTCTTTGATAAATCCCTCATAAATTTTCGCTGTAGGACGTTGACCCCACAATGGAAACGTAATTGCGAAGGCTGTTAACACTGTCAGCAATAGCAACCAAACTACTGGGACTGGCATGCGGTTATTGTCTTCGGTGATTCCGCCAAGATCTTCTGCTTCCCACAATTTCTTATCCAGTTCATTTTGCTCTGGAGTATTTGTGGTAATCAGTGGGTTATCCATTACATATGCCATCTTATTGTCTCCCTAATTATTTAAGACTCAGAATGAAGTCGATCAGCTTGCGAGCTTCACTATCTTTTGCCGGTACTGGAACATCAGGTGGATTTGGATTTTTACCTTCACGATAGTCGTCGTATTCTGCACGCCATTTAGCAAAGTCAATCTTCTGTCCACTCGCGTCTTTCTCACCCCACAAGTAATCGAAGCGAGGCATGATCGAATGCGGCTGAACCAAGCGAGGATTAAAGAAGTGGAGCATCATCCATTCTCTTGAAGCATTGCGTGAACCAACGTGCAACAAGTCCGGCCCTTTACGGTCAGATCCAAAGGCTGTTGGCGATTCACCATTAAAGTCGCCAAGCATTGGAGGAGCTCCAAACACTTGCCAATCCTGAGTTTGCTCTGGCAACAGAGTATGACACCACCAGCAACCTTCACGAACGAACATGGTTTTCCCAGCTCCAACGTGTGAAATATCCTCGTCGGCTGCTGCTTTCAAAATATCGCCAGGAGTCCAACCCTTGGTTGCAGTTGCATTTTCCATGTACGGCAGCTTTTCGCTCTTGTTAATCAGGAAAACTGCACCGCTCGATTCTTTGGCTTCTGTTACGCGTCCCTTTTCAATACTCAACTGTTTGACGCCTTCGCCCAAACTGTTGGTATGCGTCACACCATTTGGTAACGATGTTCCCGCCTGGTAAACGTATACATAGGTTGGTTCGCTCAAGGGCTGGTTTGTTTTTGGATCGTTTTTAACCAGCACCTTCAAGGGCTTGTTCCATCCTAACAGCAGCGGATCTTTAAGCTGAAAGCCTGCATCCCATCCTGCGGACAGCTGTTTATCCAAAGCCACATCAGTTGATACCGACGCTGCGATATCAAAACTTGGCAACAACAAGGTAATGCACATTGATGTGCCCAGCGAAAAACCGAACATGCGTGCACCGACTTTATACTCTCTAAATGCCATAATTATTCTCCCAGTTCGGCTTAGGTTTAGCGTTCGTACGCGATTTCGTGCGGCAGACGGCCGGCTGGAACTACTGTCCCTTCGCGTGCAGTCATCCACATGTTATACAACCAAATGATATTCGAGATGAACACCATGGTTCCACCGATCCAGCGTGCAATCATGTAAGGATGCTCTGCAATCACAACGTCAATATACGGAACTTCGTAAATCTTCCCTGCGCCTTGAATCAATCCGGCGATCGTCATCGAAGTCCAGTAGATACTAAATCCAATCAGCAACATCCAGAAGTGCATATTCCCAAGAGTCAGTGAATATAGCTTACGCTTCATCAGAGTTTGCAAGCCCAGGTAAACTGCCGCACCTTCAAGGAAGGTTGAGAAGCCGAGCAATGCCAAGTGTGCGTGTGCAACGATCCAGCCCGTACCATGCACGTACCAGTTAATCGCGCGAGTTTGCTGGAAGCCCCCTTGCATGTTTAGCGGGATTGCCAACAACACACCAGTGATTGTGAATCGAACTTCAAGATTCTCAACAAACATGTTCCACTTACCTTGCATGGTCAGCATGATGTTGGACACAAACGCAATCGCTGGAACCAGAATCAGCACGCCTTCCACGGAAGCGAAAGATTTCAGCCATTCCGGCAAAGGAGCCGACATCAGATGGTGCGCTGCCGGAGTAGAATAAAACACAACTACAGACCAGAAGTGCAAATGGCCAATACGGTGTGAATAGAGCGGGTTTCCTGTCACCTTAGGAATTGTGTAGTAAGCAATAGCAGCTGCAACCGGTGTAATCCACAAGCCCAGCACGTTATGGGCGAACCACCATGTCAGATAGGCTTCAGTCAAACCAGTCAGGTGGAACCATTCTGGCAAGTTACCCACGATAAATACGATACAGACCATAAATACCGCTGCTGCAAAAAACCAATTAGTTGTGTAGATGCCCTGAGTACGGCGAGTCAAGATTGTCATCCAAACATTGATCGCCAAAGGCACTGCCATAAACAAAGCGATGTAGAGGTCAATAACCCATGGGAAGTCAGAGTATTCACGTCCGGAAGTCATACCTGCCCACAGAAGCGTCAAACCAAGTGACAGACCTATGTTCCACGAAAGCGCATTCCACAATCCAAGCTTTTCCGACCACAATTTGGTATTGCCGAGTGCTGGCGTGATGTACATCATCGCCATACCAAATGCCATCGAAATCCAGCCGAAAATCACTGCATGAACGTGCACTTGACGCATGTGACCGAAAGCAAAAAATTCATTTCCTGTTACAAAGTCTGGAAATGCAAGCTTTGCAGCATTAAACGAACCTAACCCAGTTCCTATTACGAACCACAAAATGGAAGAAAACCCCCAGTAAATCGCCGCCGAACCGGCTGGGATATCTTCATTTTTAGCAAACAAATATTTGAGCATACTGCATCTCCTCTAAACAGGCTTTAATGACAACTGCAATTCGCGTTAACGCTATTGTGATTTATTTTTCTTTTTTGGCGTTAAAACATAAAGTGAAAGTAACATACTTGAAAATGCCAAAAGACAACCCAGCAACCCTGCTATTGTAGCCATAACTTCCTCCCTATTTTTTAGTAACCCCGAATATTGTGTAATTATGCATTCTCAATCGCATCGTGCTTGGACAAGCCGACAACGAGGATAATGCAAAATGCGATACCAAACAGGATCATCGCCATATCGATAAAACCTGTAAATGTAGAAGGATCGTAGGCAGACGCACCATCCCCACCCCAATTTGCAAATGGGCCGCGTCCCAG
>Ga0364881_10214_pt1 | contig 39741 bp, 21 predicted proteins | sample ExccelJu500001D4_5_FD_206923 | JGI IMG/M metagenome (GOLD analysis project Ga0364881, IMG submission 206923) | Enriched cells from Trout Bog Lake Hypolimnion, Wisconsin, USA - BchlTB.July30.5000.01.D4 | ecosystem: Environmental > Aquatic > Freshwater > Lake > Hypolimnion/Profundal zone | place...
TCAAGTCCAAGGGTTTTGGCGCCAATCAAAAAAACCATTTCACGTGCACCAATTCCACCAATAGTAATTGGCAGCGCAGTTGCAATGGCCGATATGAAAAAGAGGAAAAGGAAATTAAATACCCCTGTGGTCTGATGAAATGCTGCAAGGATCATGATCGCAGAGATAAATTGCATCCCTTGTAAGGCAAGCGACCACCAGAATAACCCGGCATGAATATTCAGAAAACTTTTAAAAAAGTATTTAAGGACGACAAGATAAAAGAGGTAAATCAAAGGAATCGTGATCCAGATATGTCTGGCATAGGGCAGATGTAAGTCTGAAAGATAGTATAAAACAACGGTGATCATCCCAATAACGACCAGACCGGCTATACGGTTGACCAGCATCGTCCCGATATTCTTCTTAAGACCGTTTTTCCGGTATTTGTTTACCAGGTAAACTTTATAGCCATCGCCCCCAATACCACCTGGCAGGAATAAATTATAAAACATCCCTAACCAGAACAGTTTGATATTTAAAGATTGGGAAATATGGGCGCCAGTATTTCTGAAGGAGAGGTTTTGCCGAAAGGCGGAAAAAATAAAAGAGATCACCAAAAGAATAAAGGCTGCCACAAGATAATATACATTGGCTTGCGAGAAGACACTTAAAACCTCCTTGAACGAGATTTTAGACATCACCCACCAGATTGCGCCAACTGAAAAACCCAGTTTCAAAAGGTTTTTACCGATTTTCTTGATATTCAGCTTCACTTTTGTCGACTCGAAATATTACTTAATTAATGTTGTTGCTCTTTCAATAAATTGCAGATACCCCGATATCTGTTAAGTACGTTCAGAGACAGTTCTGTTTTATCGCTTAACCCGTTAAAGGGCCAAAAATAGCATGGATAAATGGTTTGACAAAGGCTAATTAACGAAATTAAGCCACTCCTTCAGAATTGTTATCTGAAAAGAGTGGCCTAAAAAAATGTTTTGCTGATTTACTCTCTGATAATTAATCAGTTGAATAATTCACTTGTCTATTTTTTACTTAATTCTTTTAACCGGATGTTTTTGAATTTTACAACTGATCCATGTCCCAGGAAGCCGATGTGTCCTTTGGGATTCAGGAGACCGGGATGTTCGCGGTGATCCAGTGTACCATTTTTGGATGCCTCCTTAATATCGCCATCCAGAATTACCGTTCCGTTCAGGGTAACCTTAATCCTGTTTCCTTTGGCGGTAACCTCTTCGTAATTCCATTGGCCGATAGGTTTAAGGTAACCCCGCTTTGCCGGGATAACTCCGTAAACCGAACCATGATACTGGTAGGGTGCCAGATCCGAATAAACGGGATCTTCACTGTCAAGTACCTGAATTTCCATTCCGCTATAGGCTGCATCCCCCACGAGCGGAGCACGGATTCCAAGGCCATTGTTCGCGGCCGGTGTTAACTGGAATTCAAACCGGACAACAAAATCGCTGTATTCTCCAACCGTAAAGATGTTGCCATGCGTTGGACCATTATCGAGATGAAGGACGATTTCGCCATTATCAACATGGTAATCAATTAGATTTCCTGTCCAGCCATCAAAGTTCAGCCCATTAAACAGTGGCTTAAATCCCTCTTTTGCCTCTTCGGCAGGAACCGTATATTCGCTGTTGTTTAATTCCTCAACATAGATATCCCTGAATGCAAGGTCTGTTCCATGTGCTTGTAATTCAATTGATTCCTTTGGAAACAGGGGGATTGAACGGTCCCAGTAGTTCTCAAGTTGTACCTTATTCACCACCAACTCGCCGTTCAGAAATACAGTAACCTTGTCTCCGATTATTTTAATGCGAAAGGTATTCCATTCGCCGATTGGGTTATCGGCAACTTTTAATGGGTTGGCCGGATTAATCTTGTTGTTGTAGAGTCCGCCTGAGCCAACCTGAGCGCCGACTTCAACACGGGAGGTATCCCAGATCTGAACCTGGGGCGATCCCCTGAGGTATATGCCGCTGTCTCCCTTTTTAGTGATTCTCCAGTCAACAACCATTTCGAAATCGCCATATTGTTTTACCGAACAAAGATTATCTCCGTTCCCATTGAACACGATGCAACCATCCTTCACACCCCAGTTAGCTGCCAGTTTAAGGTTGGCTTCCACCTGTTTTTTGGCAAGGTCTTTCGGATCCATTTTTTTCCGGGTAACGGGGTTGCCGACCAATGCCTGCCATCCGGTGAGATCCTTGCCGTTGAACATTGGGACAAGACCATCATCATAAGGCATGTCATCGAGGTATTTGCGGATCTTAGCCTTGTCGTATTCGCTTTCACTCCCGGTGAGGCTGTTTATGGCCCTGTTGAGTGCATCCCGAACCACAACTCCGGTTAATCCTTTACTTCCCTGTGAAGGCAATGCAATTGTCATTACTGACTGGGCGGCTTCCTCCTTTAAATCCGAAGTCGAATTATCGAGAATCGATGCAGCTGTAACCAACGCAAGGAAGGTTTTAACCTGACCAATGGCTTTTACAATAAGTTCCTTGTCTTTTGCATCTGAGGCAATTGTCATAACCTTACGGTACTGCAATAACTTCTGATCATCCGGTAACGCTGAACCTTTAATCTGACGAACGAAACCGCTGATTGCCTTTGAACGTTTTTCGCCGCTCACTGTTTTACAGATTTCATATAATGTGGCAGATGCTGCCTGATCTTTCCAGTTGATTAATCCATTGAATGCGGCATCGCGTTCTGACTGGTCGGATGATGAAATATAACCTGTCACCGCTTTGAGTGCCAGCGGGCCACCCAGCCTGGATAACACTTCCAGAATCCGACCTTTGGACGATACATTGGGTAATTGGGCCAATAGTGGGGCGGTCTGTTCCTTTCCGTTTTGAATCCCGGAGGCTGCATTTACCAAACCATCCTGAATGGCTTTAATTTGTTCCTGATCATCCGTGGAATAGAGTAATTTCAGTAAGCGGTCGATATCTTTTGGGGAACCGGTATTTCTCATCGCACCAAAAGCTGCTGACTTAATTGCTGGATTTGCGCTTGAAGTATAGGCATAAACCTGATCAAAATAACGTTTTCCCGATTTGGCACCGATCAGGGCGATCACCTCGGTTTTTGAATTTTCAGGCGAACCTTCCAGGATTGCTGCGATCTGATCCAGGCTTTTCTCATCCACGAGCGACATTAATCTTTTCGCGGTGTAGGTTGGTTCAATTCCCCTGTTTAAAAGGGCGGTCAGATCTGTTATTGCTTCCTTCCCTTTGAGTTTGGCAACGGCTGAAATAGCGGCTTCACTCACGACGGATTCTTTTCCTGTAAATTGTTTCTTTATGAAGTCAAGGACTGAAAGATCTCCTTTCTTCCCAAACATGGTAATGATTTCAGCTTTCTGCTCTGGTTTTGCCTTGGTTGCCTTCGAGGTCCATGCTTTTAATGAGGCAATTTTACTTTTTTCAACTAGGTTTAATACCGAGAATCTGAATGCCTTATCTGTGTTGTCGAAAGCTTTAAGAAGCAAAGCCTGAGCCTCTTTCTCAAAATACTGGTTATAAATGGCCAGTGCTGACGATTTGAAATGCAATTGGGCAGGAGCCTGACAAAGATTAATGACTTCAAGGCAAGCCTTTCCGCAAAGTTCGGTATTTCCCGTTTCGCCCAACCGCTGGGTGTAGGAGAGGAATGCAGATGCAGCATTCGATGGTTCGTAGACAAAACCTGCATTTTGTGCGGCTGCCAAAAGTGGCTGATAGGATTCAACAGCTGCGATCGATGCAGCAGCAGCCAGGGATACTTTTTTCAGGTTTTGGTTTGCGGAAGTAATATTCTTCAGGATATCACCGCTGACCCCTTTGACCTGTAACTCTCCAAGTGCTCTTGTAATAGTAATCAGACATTGGCCATCAGCTTTTCGGAACGCTTTCAGCAGCTCATTTTTTGCAGCCTCGCTGTTAATTGAGGTCAGAACAAAGGTGGCAGGTTCGCATAAATCATTGTTATTCAGATAGGAAGCCGCAGCGGCAACCGCCTTGTCCGAGCCGGTTAACTTCAGTTGCCTCAAAAAGAGTGCTTTAACTTCAGTCTCCTTAGCTTTTTCAAGCGCCTCGATAAAGCATCTCTCTGCAAAAGCCCGTTGTGTCTCTTTCCCTGGTTGGCTGGCATACCGGGTCAGACCATTGATGGCGAAAACGGCAGCGGTATTGTCCCCTTTGCCCGAAGGGGTTACCTGATCGGCCAATTGCTGAAATCCTGCGGTTCCGAGCGTGATGAGCTCTTCGGCTAACTTATCCCTTTGCTGAAGATTATTTGAAGGCATCTGTGCCAGCAAATCGGCAATTTTAGTGGTCAAAGTCCTGTTATCCTGTGCATTTGTACTTAATGTGGCCATTAACAAGACAAAAACAACCAAAAAAGAATTTAATATTTTATTCATCAGACTATTGTTTTAAAATCTTAACCTGCATGGTTTTGATATTGTGAAGAAATACTAATGGTTTAAACGGTAAATTAAATTGTTGTCCAGGGTGCCCGCATAGGCTGATGGATTAACCGGTTTGCGGCTTCATCGTTGATGAATTCCTGTTTGTCGGGATCGAAATTCAGCGTTCTTCCTAATCTGACCGCAAGAATACCCATATTGACCATGGTGCAAGAGCGGTGACCGTTCATTTCGTTAAGTGCAAATTTCTGACGGGTTCTTACAGAATCACAGAAGGTTGTAACCCTTGGCTCAGGATCCGGAAGTGTTTCGATGAATTGTTTGAGTTTGGGAATATTTGATTCAAAACCCTTGAATATCTTTCCGTTCGGTCCTTCAATATAGGCGGCATCTTTATCTTTGTTCTCTCCGTCAAGGATAATTTTACACCCATCGGCATAAGTATATTCAATCCGGCGCCATGAACCAACGGCATCTTCATGCTGCTGTGGGGCATCCACTTCAACCCTGATCGGGCTGGTATTGTCTTTTCCCAATAAGTATTGAACAGGATCGAGGTAATGTTGTCCCATGTCGCCCAGACCGCCGCCGTCATAATCCCAGTATCCCCTGAATTTGGAGTGGACACGCTCGACGTTGTAAGGTCTGTAAGGGGCAGGGCCTAACCAGAAATCGTAATCCAGCTCTTCGGGAATGGGTTGAGGGGCGAGATTGGTTTCTCCGCGCCAGTAAAATTTCCAGTCAAAACCGGTATTCCCGCTTACGGTAACTTTGAGCGGCCATCCAAGGATTCCGCTTTCGATCACCTTTTTAAGCGGCTTCACCTCTGTTCCAAGACCGTAGAAATTATCCTTGAACCGGAACCAGGTGTTCAACCGGAACATCCGGCCATGTTTATTAACCTCTTCAACAACCCGAAGCCCTTCGCCAATGGTTCTGGTCATCGGTTTCTCGCACCAGATGTCTTTACCAGCCCGGGCTGCCTCCATGGCAATCAGTCCATGCCAGTGAGGTGGAGTCGCAATATGAACGATATCAATTTCCGGACGAAGCAATAATTCTCTGTAATCATGAAACAACTGAACAGAGTTGGGGATCATCGACTGTGCCAACTGCAAATGCTTCTTATCGACATCACAAATGGCAACAACTTTGGTTCCTTCATAGGAAATATGGCCGCGACCCATGCCGCCCACTCCGATAATTGCTTTTGTCAGCTGGTCACTTGGTGCGACATAACCGGTGCCACCCAGAACATGTCGTGGAATGATCATCATACCGGTCACAGCAGCCGCTGATGCTTTAAGAAAAGTTCTGCGATTTGGGGATTTCTTCTCCATATTATCTGATTATTTTGTGTGGAAATTCGAATATTCGGAGCAAAAATAAGATTTACTTGGATACTGTCAAGTACTTTATTGAAGTATTTATTGCTCTAATGAGTTTTTTGTTGATTGAGGAGCTAAAACGATTCAATACTGGATTTTTAAGGCTTAAGGAGATTATGACAACCAAATTTTTATGTCTTAAATTTCACTTTATTTTGGTTTTATGAGAACCTGCTTTCCTGTTAAAAATTATATGAAAACGGATTAAAACTTAACTTCTGCTTTATCCGTGTTCAATATATGCAGAAGATTTTTCCCCGAATCCGAATACCTTTAGCGGATCTCCTCAGATCCATCGCGGTATTTGGCAAAGCGACCTCTTGACCTTGGATGAACCATTTCATGCATCAGCCAGGGCCAGCCACCAAACTCAGTTTTTCGGTAATCGGTCATTGCCTGCTGAATTTCTGTCTGCGAGTTCATCACAAACGGTCCATACTGTACGACCGGTTCATTGATTGGTTTTCCCTGCAGAAGTAGTAACTGGCATTCTGAAATTCCGTTTGTGATTATCAATTCACGATCGGATTTTAATTCAATAGCAAGTTTTGATGAAACTGCAGTGCCGTTTATTTCTATCGATGATCCATGGTGGAAATAGATAATCCTGTTCACTCCGTCGCCTGCCGGAGGGATAATCCACTGACCATCGGCTTCCATCTTTATTGTCCAGACGGCCACCTTGTTATCGGGATCAGCGGCCCAGGAATCAGGTGCTGCCGCCAAAGCTGTTATATGACCAATTGAACCCGCAATTACATTAATTTCAGTCAGTTTCCCGTTTTTATCTGATGTTTTATAAATTGGAATGTCCTCAGACCAAAGCATTTTAAAATGTGGTTCGGCAAATTTTTTCGCTTTTGGAAGGTTTAGCCAGAGTTGAAATAATTCGGCCGGATTTCCGGAGTCCATATTCAGAAGCGGAAACATCTCACTGTGTTGTAAACCTGCTCCTGCTGTCATCCATTGGACATCACCTTTACCATACCTGCCTGCCTGTCCATGCGAATCGGAATGATCAACCATCCCGGTTCTAACGATGGTTATAGTTTCAAAACCACGGTGCGGATGTACAGGGAAGCCCGGAACTTTGCGGCCATGGTACATCCGCCAGCCATCTTTCGGTGTAAAGTCCTGACCCATTTCCCGTCCTGCAAGAGAGGCAGCCGGACCCATCTCCTCATTGCCAGCAGGGTAATCATCAAGATGATGCGCACAAAATAGGAATGGATTTGTCGTAGGCCACATAAATCCGAGAGGTTTTATGCTGATAATTGCTTCACTTTTTGTTGTCATTGTTTTCAAATATTATTTGTCATTAAATTGAAATGGAATTCCGGATGATACTTTATCACCTGTTCCTATTGATGATGGTGAGTGTCGAGATAATGTTCCCGGATCAGATCCAGCCCAAAATCACCATTAAAATCTCTCCAAACCGTATGTATGTGATTTGCATTGTCTTGCGTATTGTCAAACTCAATCAGAAATGTTTTTCCCTGAATCCTGTAATAATGGGGTTTTCCTGGAATCAGGCCTCCTGCCCAACCAAATCTGATGGAATTCATATCTTCAGATGCGATTCTCTTTATCCTGGCAGTTGCGAGGCTTACAGGCATCGAAAGTAAGTAGGATGCGATTACCTTATTTAAAACTATTTTTTGTTCAGGATTCAGTCGGTTGGCAAATAGGCCGACAGGCTCCAGTGGGCCAACCTTTTGTGAATTAGTAGTCACAATTTCGGTAAATGCTCTTAAATCAAAGATAGCTACATTTTTTTGTTCGGGTGTTAATGAATTTACTAACTCAAAACCCAAATCTTCCTGGTCCTTTAACAGACGTGTCCCTTTTTTAGGGCCATCTTTCACTTCCGCAGGATATACCCCAAAGAAGAAAGGTGCAAATCCTATTTTGTCTTTAACGATAGTAAAGTTAAGCGCCAGGTGATGGCCCGAGAATTTCCATCCCCATATGCTGTCCTGGGATGGTGTACCGTAGATTGTGACCGAATAATTTTCAGGGATACGGCCCGTATTTTTAGGTTGCATCTCCTTCAGAAGGTATTCAAAATCCATTATGTTTGTAGTCCTTACATAACCTTCTTTGCTTAAATAGGCATGAAGCAACAGATGGAGGTTTTCCTTTTGAAGAGAGTCGAGGTCTTTCACCGCAATGCCTGTGCGTCCAATCATAGCTGCAGGCAGGAAATGCCATTCATAACGATTCATTTCATTAAACGGGAAGACTGCCTTTTTTTGCTGAGTCTCGTTCAACGAATTTACAAAGTTGAGCGCTTTGACTGAGCCGGAAATTGGTTTAACTGTATTTTGACCAATCAGGGCAAAAGGCAGTAAAAGCAGTATGATAAGTTTCATTAATATGGTTTTAAAGGATGAATTTCAGGAATATAACAAGTCAGCATTTAATTAGTTTAAATCATTACGTCCTCATTAAAAGAGACTGACTGACAGTGGTATAAATTCCAATTTAGCGATATTTTTGTAATTTATACTTGTAAGTGGCTCTTTTACAGGTGTTTTGACAAATAGTGATATTCGTGGAATTGCGCCTTAAAAATAACAATAGAGAAATATCAATTCGGTAATTCATTTAATTTTGCGCCAAATTAATCCAACTATGAACAAACAATTTATTCTACTTGGTTCCATTATACTAATGATAATTTATTCCAGGGTACCGTTATCAGGGCAAACAATCTATGTTTCGCTTCAAGGAGATGACAAAAATCCCGGAACAAAAGAGAAACCAGTTGCATCATTTGCATCTGCTCAGGAACTGGCCAGAAAGTTTCCCCGAAATGAATCAACATCTGTAATTTTCTCTAATGGAACCTACTATTTACCTCAGAGAATACTGTTTACTGCAGATGACAGTAAATGTAATCAGGCAACAGTGTCCTATTTAGCTGAAGAAGAGGGAAAGGTCATACTAAGCGGTGGAAGTGATTTGAAACTCGAATGGAAACCTGATGAAAAAGGAATCTTCGTTGCAACAGTTCCGGATAATTTAGCCATAGACCAGCTATACATTAATGGCAAACGTCAAAGGATGGCACGCTATCCAAATGCAGTTGCCGGCAAGAATGTATTCGACACCTGGGAATTAAATCATAATGCCAGTCCTGATAGTGCAAATGATCCACTCACACCTGAAAGAATAGCCCGGTGGAAAAACCCGCAAGGGGGATATATACACGCTATGCATTCAGCACTTTGGGGAGATATGCATTGGATCATCAAGGGGAAAAAGAGTGACGGAACGCTTGATTATCAAGGAGGCTGGCAGAATAACCGACCTTCTAAAATGCACCCTGTTTACAGAATGGTGGAGAATATTTTTGAAGAGCTGGATGTTCCGGGAGAATGGTTTTTCAATACTAAAACCAGAAAACTCTATTACATGCCTGAACCGGAGACCGATCTAAAAACTGCAAGGGTGGAGATTGTCAGACTGAATAAGCTAATTGAGTTTCAAGGTTCAAGGCTGGAACCTGTCAGATCAGTCCATCTCAAAGGTTTTGTATTCCGGCATACAGTACGCACTTTTATGGAGAATAAAGAGCCCCTTCTTCGCTCAGACTGGACCGTTTATCGTGGTGGCGCAGTGGTTTATAACGGAGCGGAAGATTGCTCCATTTCGGATTGCGAGTTTGATCAGGTCGGCGGCAATACCATTTTTGTAAATAACTACAACAGGAGGCTCACCATAAAGGGGTGCTATATCCATAACAGCGGTGCAAACGGGATCGCTTTTGTCGGTGACCCCGCCACCGTACGAAGTCCCATTTTCATATATGGACCTCAGGATTATCAGCACATCGACCACACTCCCGGGCCAAAAGGGGATAACTATCCGGAAGATTGCCTGGTGGAGGATTGTCTGATTACCCTCACAGGGAGAGACGAAAAACAAACTGCCCCTGTACATATCTCCATGTCACATAAGATCAGAATAAATCATTGTTCAATTTATGATGTGCCACGTGCCGGAATCAATATCAACGAAGGGACATTTGGAGGGCATATCATCGAAAATTGTGATGTCTTCAATACTGTTTTAGAGACAGGGGATCATGGGAGTTTTAATTCATGGGGGCGCGACCGTTATTGGACGCCTGATGTCAGAGAAACCGTTGAAGCAGTGGAGAAAGAACCCGGTTTGCCATTCCTGGATATGCAGGACCCCAACATCATCCGAAATAACCGCTGGCGCTGTGACCATGGCTGGGATATCGACCTGGATGACGGATCCACTCAATATCAGATTACCAACAACCTGCTGCTAAATGGTGGATTAAAGATGCGAGAAGGGTATAACCGGACTGTCATAAATAATATCATTATCAACAACGGATTGCATCCACATGTGTGGTACCTCAAAAGTGGTGATATTTTTAAAAACAACATTGTTTTTCTCCCTTATCAGCCAGCTATTATGAACTCAACAATTGCAAATGACGGGAAATGGGGTCAGGAACTGGATTTCAATTTTTACGCCTCAGATAAGGAATTTATGACCCGTTTTGCCTTGAATAATTGTGATAAAAATTCCCGCAATGGCATTCCCAAATTTATTGAGCCGGGAACAGGTGATTTCCGGGTTTCGGACGACTCCCCAGCCCTGGGAATAGGGTTCGTAAATTTTCCTATGAATCAGTTTGGGGTGATCAAACCCTCCTTAAAAGCAATTGCAAAATCCCCCGAAATTCCGGTTATTCAGCTTAGTTCAGTGAATTTATCCGGTCAAAAATGTACTTTTACCTGGATGGGTATCGTTTTAAAGGAACCAAAAGGTGATGAAATGTCTGCTTTCGGAGTCGGATTTGATGCTGGAGGTGTGGCATTAACAACAGTCAGGAAACTCTCAAAAGCAGCGAAAATAGGTTTTCGAACCGGAGATCTTATTCAGGAAATCAACGGAATCAAAATAAAAGGTATCCAGAATCTAATTAACTACATTCAGCAGAAAAAAAACTGGTCAGAAAACCATACCTTTGTTCTGATTCGAAATCAGGCAAGAACTACTCTTTTAATTAGTCAAGCCTTAAAGGATATCAAACTCCTGCCATACAATAAAAAACATTAATCAAATCATTTATATAAAAAATATTATGGCTTTTTGCTTTGTTTATTTGTTTTAACGGATCGCATAACTGGACCTATAAATTCATAAAACCGATAATTAATTCATTGGCCTAAAGAGGGATAAATGTGTGATTTTTATTATAGAACAATGATGTTTGACAGAGATATGGTAATGCAGAATCAAACACCAATGGCTCAGTTTTGATGTTTATCCCTGTTTTTAAAATCACAAAGAACGAGTGTTGGATGTTTTTCAAAATGAAGGCATAAAATGCATCATAATATTTAAATATTACTTAGATTAAAGTAAAAAAGATAAGAACATCAAGATTTAATAGTTTTAAAATATTTAATTTTGTTAAATGCAATTTATTCATGGAATAGCTGAGAAAGATTTGATTGTCAGATTGAAAAATGGCGATAAAACAGCTTTTGAATTATTATTTCATTTCTACTATTCTGGATTAGTGGTTTATACTTCCCAATTTACTGCAGACCGAAACGATGCAGAAGAGATTGTTCAGGATTTTTTCGTCCGATTTTGGCAAAGACATCAACAAATTATTCCATCTGATTCATTCAAAAATTATTTTTTCTTGTCGGTTAAAAATAGTTCGCTGAATTATCTGAAACATAAAAAAATTGAAGCCAGATACCTTCAGGAATTGAGTGACTTATCCAATCAGCATCCTGTTTATGATCCTGATCTGTATTTGGTGACTGAACTGCAGGAAAGGATTAAGAATTCTATTAATCTGTTACCTGAAAAATGCAGGGAAATTTTTATGATGAGCCGAGTTCAGGGTATGAAAAATGATGAAATTGCGAAAGACCTGAATCTTTCCAAAAGGACAATTGAAACACAAATCAGCAATGCATTAAAGGTACTACGGGTTGAATTAAAGGATTATATTGGTCTGTTGATATTCCTTGGAATTCAACAATTTTGATGATTTTTGTTTCCTTCCCGAAAGATTTTTGGTAACCTATTTTCGCATGGTTTTCCCTTTTTAAGATATACTATATCTCCCATCTCAAAGGAAAAATGAATTTCTATTTAGAATTGGTTTTTAAAAGTAGGAATAAGATTTTCAGATTTTTCAAATATTCTGAATTTTAGTCTACGTGTTTTTTACTTTTCAGTTGTTTGATATATCATAAAGCCGAGAAAGCACCAATAGATTCCATTAAAATCAACATGAATAAAAATACCCAATTACCAGGTAGTATTGAAGACCTGATTTCCAGTCGTTTAAAGCAGGATATTTTAGAGCAGGTTTCAGACGCGGTAAAAGCTGTCGCTGAAATTGAGCATGTTGATAGCCGGCAAGCCTACCTTAACATACAGAACAGACTTCAAAATAACAGGCAACAAAAGGTGTTATTTAATATTTTATTACGTTCTGCGGCCGTTCTGTTTATTCCGCTTTTAATTGCTTCAGGTTTCCTTTTCTTTCGGCAAAGGAATCTCCCTCAAGAACAACAGTTTGCAACACAGGAGATTACAACACCATTGGGTGTTCGCTCTCATGTTATACTGCCGGATGGGTCAGATGTTACCCTGAATGCTGAGAGTACGATAAAATTTAAAATCCCTTTTAATCACAAAACCCGTGAGGTTTCATTAAAGGGTGAGGCATTCTTTGAGGTTCAGAAGAATCCCAAATTACCATTTGTTGTGAAATCAGGTGATGTTAACGTTACTGTATTGGGAACACGATTTAATTGTAAAGCATATGAGGATGAGAATAATATCTCTGTTGTGCTTGCAGAGGGGAAAGTGAGCCTGAATACGACAGGAGGACAGACAGGAGAAGTGCTTATCTTAAAACCCGGGGATAGGGCTGTTTTTGACAAAATAACTCATATGACAGTACTGACAAATGGTATTATTGACAAGTATATTGGCTGGCACAATGGAAAATTAGTTTTTGACGAGACGCCTATGCCTGAAGTTGCAATTCAGCTTGGTCGTTGGTTTGGAGTTGAAATAGAGGTCGATGATCCCCAAATTAAAAACTACAAGCTTACTACCACATTTGAGAATGAATCCTTACAAGAGATATTGGAATTGATCAAACTATCCTCTCCCATAAAAATTAAATATGTTTCAGCCACTATTAATAAATCAAATAATATACAAACTAAATCCAGAGTAATTTTTTGTAAATAAAACTAATAACCAATTATAATATTGATTGCCTATGAGAATAAAAACAAACTAATAAAAAAAAGAAAGGAAGTGCTCCAACACCCCCTTTCTTAATTACCCGTTAATGGGGCAGATTAATTATTGTTACAAATTAAATCACACAAAATTATGAAAAAATTCATGAAATTAACGTGCTTATGCCTAATTGAGCACAGAAAAATGTTTTTGGCCATGCGGAACTCATTATTCATAATCCTAATTACTGCACTTCAATCTTTTGCGGTGGACAGTTATTCTCAGAATACCCGGCTCTCATTGGACATGAAAAATGTTTCGGTTAAAGAAGTTCTTCAACAAATCGAACATGAGAGCGAGTTTTATTTTTTATACAATAGTGCATTAGTTGATGTTCAGCGGAAGGTCGATTTTTCAGTTGATAATGAAAAAATTGATGTTATTCTAGCCAAATTATTCCAAAACGAAAAAGTAGATGTTTTAGTTCGGGACAGACATATTGTTCTGACACCAATAAGTGAAAATTCCGGCACCAAACAACAACGTCCGGTTAAAGGGAAAGTAACCACTCTTGCGGGAGAACCTTTGCCCGGTGTAACTGTACTTGTAAAAGGGACAACAACTGGCGTAGTTACCGATAATCAGGGGAACTTTAGCCTTACCTTCCCGGCTGAAGGGACTACTCTTGTTTTCTCCTTTATTGGAAAAAAGAAGAAGGAAGTGAATGTTGAAGGGAAAAATTCAGTGAATGTTCAACTCGAAGAGGAAAGTATCAACCTTGATGAGGTGGTTGCAATTGGATATGGAACGATGAAAAGAAGTGATTTGACGGGTTCTTTGTCATCAATATCTGCAAAAGCTATCCAGGAGCACCCGATGACTGACTTTTCCGAGATCTTGCAGGGAAGGTCAGCCGGCGTTTCAGTACTCAATACCACCGGTTCTCCGGGCCAGCCACCCAGGATCCGAATCCGTGGTGCTAATTCGATCAACGGATCAAATGACCCATTGTATATTATTGATGGGATTCCCGGAGGCTCTGATGTAAATCCATTAGACGTTCAGTCTGTCGAGATCCTTAAAGATGCATCGGCTACTGCGATTTATGGTTCCCAGGGTGCAAATGGAGTCATTTTAATCACAACGATTCGCGGAAATTCTCAAGCTCCTAAAATTGTGCTTTCATCAAACGTAAGTATCAGTAATATTGGGAAAAGATATAAAATGCTGAACGAAGCTGATTACGCCACCTTGGTGAATCAAGTTGAAGGTTTTACAGCATTTACCAGTGCAGATATTGCAGCTTTTGGGAAATCAAAGGGAACTGACTGGCAGAATCAGGTTTTTAGTAATGGTCTGACTCAGAATCATAATGCATCAATTTCGGGTGGTTCAGGAAAAGTACGTTACCTGTTCTCGGGTAATTATGTATATGATGTTGGGACTCTGGAAAATACAAATCGCGAAAAATCGGGTTTCAGGGCAAATATTAATACAGATTTTAATGATCGTCTTTCAGTATCTGTGGATCTGACCGCTTCCGTTGGAACCAGACTCAATGAAGATCTCGGAACAGGTGGCGGAAAACTCAATCCTATTTTGCAGGCGTTGATGTGGGGACCTACCGAAAAACCTTATAATGCCGATGGAACTTACACAAATGCTGATACTTACGGCTCATTAGGCCGGAATCCTATCATGTGTGAAAAAGAGGCATATACTCACAAGAAGTCGTCGGGATTTGGGATTAATAGTAATTTGAAGTATAAAATTACCAATGATTTTAATTTTGTGGCGAATATTTCTGTTGGTAAGTCGAACAGTTACAATCGGCAATTTACAAGTAGCTACTTTTCACCAAGTAATCCAAATTTGGAATTGAATAGTGGTGACAGTTTTGGTTGGCAGCTTCAAACACTGTTGAACTACAGTAAGAAATTTTACCAAAATCATAACGTCGCTGTTACTGCAGGTTTTGAAGAGTCTGCCAGCGAAGGCAGATCCATGTCGCTTACTGCCAATGGAATTGATAGTCCTTCAGCGGATATCTCTTTAGCTACCTCTTCAACAGTTAGTCAAAGTTATGGAAATGGAGGATTACGTTCTTACTTCGGAAGATTAAATTACAATTATGCATCAAAGTATTATTTAACTGCCACATACAGAGCTGACGGATCGTCTGTATTTAAAAAGGAAAACAGGTTTAGTTACTTCCCTTCGGTTGGATTGAGCTGGGTATTATCGGAAGAGGCGTTTGTCAAAAATCTGGATGTATTTGACCGCCTTAAAGTCAGAGGAAGCTGGGGTATCACCGGAAACCAAAGTGGAATAAGTGGCACATCTGCGTTATCTTCTCTGGGGACCAAAACCTATGACTGGGGTACCAATTCTAATTATCCTGGTACAGAGCCATCTACGCCTGCTAATACCTCCTTAAGATGGGAAAGAACCACCCAAAGGGATATGGGTTTAGATGCAACGTTCCTGAAAAATAAATTGAACATTAGTGTTGATTATTTTTTGAAGGAAACAAATGGAGTGATCTTGTATAAACAACTTCCAAAGTATGATGGTGGATATACTGTAACCCAAAATCTTGGCCAGGTCAATAATAAAGGATTCGAGTTTACTGCAGATTATCAGGCTGTTAACAAAAACGGATTCGAATGGAATGTTGGCTTTAATATCTCAACCGTTAGAAATAACGTGGTGAATTTAGGCGTTGATAAATATCTGTTGGTGGGTGGTTACGGTTCAGGCCTGTTGTCTACGAACCCCTTTGTACTCATGCCAGGTCATCCGATGGGCTCATTCTGGGGTGTTAAATCCCTGGGAATATGGCAGACCAGTGAAGCTACCGAGGCTGCAAAATTCGGCAATAAGCCGGGTGATTCAAAATATCAGGACCTGAATGGAGATCATGTGATTAATTTTTCCGATTATCAGATCACCGGCAATGCCAATCCCAAATATTCGTTTGGGATCAACAATACCTTTAGTTACAAGAACTTTACTTTTAACATCTTGTTAGAAGGAGTTCAGGGGCGTCAGGTACTCAATACCATGTATGGAATTGGAACGTTGCCAGTTGGTGATGCCCGTACGGTTACCATTCAGGATGGTGCCGATGTATGGTCAACATCAAATCCTAACGGGAAATTCCCTTCGCTGTCCAGCACTACCAATGTCAATAATCTACAGTCGTCAAGGTGGCTGGAAGATGGCAGCTTTGTCAAAGTAAGGAACATTAGCCTTTCTTATAACTTTCCGAAAAGCTTTACTAAATTTGCGAATGTACGGTTATCGGTAAGCGGTCAAAATCTGTTTACCTTTACTAAGTACAAGGGATATGATCCTGAAGTAACTAACTCCGGTACCAGTGACACTCAAGCTGGTATTGATTTTGGAGCTTATCCAACTCCCAGATTATTTACAACAGGAATAGCTATAACCTTTTAAAAATGAAAAAGATGAAAAGATATATTTATGTACTGTTTCTATTAGGAACACTGCTTTCATGTCATAACCTGGACGAGCGATTTGAAAGTATTACCGCTGCTCAAACATATTATACAACAGATGTAGAGTTATATGCTGCAACGAATCCCATTTATAATCATATCTGTGATTTGTGTGACCGAACCTGCCGGTTTAATACCATCTGTATGGGGGCAAACGATGTAACTACCAGTACGGTAAACAAGGATTATGTAGAGTTTGAAACTTTTAACCCTTCGGGCTCAAATGTAATGTTAAACTATTACTGGGGTGGATACTATAAGGTAATTATTGCCAGCAATAATGTCATTGTGAATTCGGCCAAGGTTCCTGATTCAGAGTTGAAGAATGCGGCTTTGGGTCAGGCCTATTTTGGCCGTGCCTGGGCATATTTCTGGTTGGTCAGGATGCATAACCGCATCCCGCTTACTCTCGATATCGAAACACATCCTAACATTGGTTTAACGGAACCCGCAGTTGTTTACAATCAGATTATTGATGATTTGAAAAAAGCTGAGACATTGCTTCCGGATGTCTATACCGATTATCGGGCTAAAATTGCTTTCACCAAAGGGACTGCAAAATCGTTTTTAGCCTCTGTTTATTTGGCAAGTGCCGGATATCCGGTTAAGAATACTGCAAACTATGCCCTAGCAGCAGCAAAAGCCAAAGAGGTGATTGACAATAAGGGCACATGGGGTTACCAACTGTTAACAAATTTTGCCGATTTGTGGAAAAATGTAAAGTATAATAATGAAATCATCTTAGGCTATTACTTTAACAATAGCAATGGGGTGGCCAGCCAAAGTGCTCCCTATCCGGGCCAGCCAACTGAATGGACCGGTTGGGATTCCTATTTTGCAGAACTCAATTTCTATAAAAAATTCCCATCCGGAGCAAGAAAAAATGGCACTTTCTGCACAGCCTATCCGGTTAAGAATTCTGACGGTTCAACCTCCATTGTAGACTACACGAAATTGAAGTCAAAACACCCCTATTATTCAAAAATGTGGGATCACGACGGAATGAACTGGGCTGCACCCTGGGAATATAATGACTGGACCTCCAGCCGTACTACTATTGCTATGCGTTATGCAGAAGTCCTGCTGATCTATGCCGAAGCACAGGCTATGTCTTCTGCCCCTGATGCCTCAGCATATGCAGCAATCAATGAGGTTAGACAAAGAGCCGGGACCGGTGATCTGGTTGCCGGATTAAATCAAACGGCATTCCGTGATTCTGTGATTGCCGAACGGGCCTGGGAATTTGCAGGTATTGAGGCAAACGGTAGTAACTGGTTTGATTTGGTTCGTACAGAGACAGTTGAGAAAGCTGCTGCTGACAGAGATCCGTCAGAAATACAAATTCTGACCGCACCAACTCACAGCAAATATTTCGCACCTATTCCTGATTCTGAAATTTTACTTAATCCCAATTTGAAATAAAGTTTGAGAATGATTGATAGTGTCAAACCTGTAAAAAGGTTTGGCACTATCTTAATGCTATTTACAGGTTTAAGGTTAGCCTGGATTTATTTTTTGATATCCTTACTGCTCTGCCTTGAATCGGATTATCCAACGGAGAGTCCAAGGTGATTTTTGTTTTTGAACCTCTTTAAAATGGTCTGACTGATTTAATTTCATTGAATTACAGACTTGTTTTTCTCCCATTTCTGTGAAAATAAATATTGAAGCAATGGATTGATTTAACTCAAAGGGATTGTCACGCCATGTCGGATTAAAAAAAGTCTATACAGCGATAACTTTGTAAGAACAAATACGTAAGAATTATACGATGAAAAGATTGGTTGTTCTGGTTCTCTTTCTGGGAACGATGGTTTTGAATGTTAAATCGGAACTAAAATACAAATTGGAGCAATCCTCTCTCTCTGAAAATTCCAAGGCTAAATCAAACTTACCTGTTACGGGTTATGTGAATCCCTTTATTGGGTCAGGTGGCAACGGCAATATTATTCCTGTCGCCTGTGTCCCGTTTGGAATGGTGCAGGCAGGTGTCGATACCCGAATGGAAAATTCCGGTTACCTGTACAGCGACACGCGGATTTTGGGAATCAGTCATGTCCATAAATCAGGTGGAGGTTGCGGCGATTTTCTTGATATTTTATTTCAACCTGTTCCCGAATCTATCCTTAAAAATATTCCGGTGGAATATCCTTCATTAGGATTCTCATCCTCCTTTTCGCATCAGGATGAACAATTTTCTCCGGGAAAGTACTCGGTTCGATTAGCTGATTTTCGCACTGACCTTTCCATAACAGCCACCAGCAGATGCGCATTCCACCGTTATAAATTCCCTGAAAAAGGGGTCAATAAAGTGGTCATCGACTTAAAATACGGGAGCAAAGGTGCCTGTACGATCGTTGCTGAAGAAAGTTTTGATACCGTTAAGATTTCTCATCTTGAACGTATTGACGAATTTACAGTTGCAGGTTCCCGTATCTCAAACGGATGGTCACCTGAACAACATGTCTATTTTTGTGCAAGGTTCTCTAAACCAATTAAAAACATCAATTTTTATAAGGCTAACCTACTTTGTGACGAAAAGAAGAAATTATCCGGGACCGATGTAAAAGCGATCCTGGAATTTGAAACAGAAGAACCTTTATTGGTAAAAATAGGTCTTTCGCCCGTTGATGTGGAAGGTGCAAAAAAAAATCTGGATACTGAAATCCCGGGTTGGAACTTTGACGGGATTGCCGCAAATGCCCTTAACGAATGGGATAAAAACCTTCGAAAATTTACCATCCAGGATAATGATGAACAAAAAAAGGAACTTTTTTACTCCTTTGTCTACAATACTATTGTCTACCCAATGCTTTACTCTGATGTCGATGGCCGCTTCAGAGGCCCTGATTTTAAGGTGCATCCTTCATTGGGGTTTCCGTATTATGCCGGAGTGATGGGTTTGTGGGATACTTTCCGTGCTGCCTGTCCTTTACTCACAGTTCTGAGACCGGATGTGGCCAACGATTATGTGAAAACCTGTCTGGCTCATTTTGACATTTTCGGACAACTTCCTATTTGGACATTGGCCGGAGAAGAAACTTTTCAAATGATCGGTCTCCCCGCTATCCCTTTTATTGCCGACTGTTACAGTAAAGGGATAAAGGGATTTGATACTGAAAAGGCGTTGAATGCGATGGTTACTTCGGCAAACAAAGATACTTGCGGCTTCTCAATGCGCTATTTTGTAGGTCTGAAGAACTATAAAAAATTTGGATATATCCCTGCTGACCTTGAGATGGAGTCGGTGGCACGCACACTCGAATATTCGTATGCTGACTGGACCATTGCACAAATGGCAAAACAGATGGGGAAGAAACATATTTATGAGACCTTTATAAAACGGTCAAAAAATTATAAAAATGTCTATGATCCTGCTTCCGGTTTTATGAGGGGTCGATTTGCCGATGGGAGCTGGCGCACTCCGTTTGACCCTTTTGAGTCAAACCATCGCAGGGATGATTTTTGTGAAGGGAATGCCTGGCAATGGACATTTTTCGTTCCGCACGATGTGATAGGGCTCTCCCAATTAATGGGAGGAGATCTGCAATTACAATCAAAACTTGATGCACTGTTCACATCAAATTCTGTGATAGCCGGCAAAAATGTATCAGGAGACATTTCCGGGATGATCGGACAATATGCTCACGGGAACGAACCAAGCCATCATGTGGCCTATTTGTATGATTATGTGGGACAACCATGGAAAACCCAGAAAATTGTCAGGCAGATCATGGATACCTTATATAACAATTCTCCGGATGGTATTTGCGGTAATGATGATACCGGTCAGATGTCGGCATGGTTTGTTTGGAGTGCGATGGGATTCTATCCGGTTAGACACGGAACTGGTGAATATATGATTGGAACGCCACTGTTTAAGCATCTCGAGTTGGCTCATGCTAAAGGAAAGCTTGTCATCCTTGCATCTGAGGTCTCGGCAACAAACAAGTATATTAAGTGCATCCATTTGAATGGCAAAGAATTAAATCGGTTTTATTTGTTGCATAATGAATTATTTTCCGGCAATGCCACCCTGGAGTTTGAAATGACCGATACACCTGTAATCAAATAAAATACAAATATAAAAATCGAATATCATGACTAATTTGTCGCGTAGATCGTTTATTACTACCTCAGCAACCATTGCTGCCGGGGCTGCAATTTTACCTGGCATTACCCAGTGTAAGGGATTTGGTAAGTTAAATATTGCAGTGATCGGAGTAGGTGGTCGAGGCAAGGATAACTGGAAGGAATGCATGAACGAAAATGTTGTCGCCTTATGTGATGTCAATGATTCAGCAGCGGCTGATGGATATAAAACCTTTCCGAATGCAAAAAGATTCAAGGATTTTCGGGTAATGTTTGATCAAATGGCTAATAAGATCGACGCAGTAATCGTGGCCACACCGGATCACATACACTTTTCGGCCACCATGGCAGCCATACAGCTGGGCAAACATGTGTATGTAGAGAAACCACTTGCACATAATATCTGGCAGCTTCGCACCCTTCGGAAAGCGGCAAAGCATTATAAGGTTATCACCCAGATGGGAAATCAGGGTCACGCCAATATGGGTATCCGGTTTATTAAGGAATGGTACGAAGCAGGTGTTTTAGGCGAAGTGAAAGAGGTAATGGCCTGGTCTGACGGACCGGAATTTTCAGCCGATGGGTGGTTTGGCAAACCAGATAGTTTCCCTCCTGTGAGTGAGCAGATACCGGCAGGCTTAGACTGGAATTTGTGGCAAGGGCCTGTTGAGCCGCGACCCTATAATCATTGTTATGTCCCTAAACAATGGAGAGGATGGTACGATTTTGGCAATGGAGTTCTGGGAGACTGGGGATGCCACACTCTTGATGCCCCCTTTTGGTCACTCGACCTTGGCATGCCAATATCTGTTGATAGTTTAGTTTGCAAGTCTTCACCTGAAGGGTTTGTCTCAGAACAATCTGTTTTAAAATTTGAATTCGCGGCGCGTGGAAATAAACCTGCTGTTACCCTCAAGTGGCATGACGGAGGTGCAAAACCGGAAAATCGTCCTGAATGGGGCCTTAAAGCATTGCCTGGTTCAGGAATGATTATGATTGGCGACAAAGCCTCCCTGTTCACCGATGGGCGTCCTGACAATCCCAAATTACTTATCCCGGATGTGGATTGGAATCACTTTACAAAGAATCTTCCTCCTCAAACAATTCCACGTGTTGAGGGTGGACCGCAGGCCGAATGGCTGAGGGCTATCAAAGGGGATGGTCCGATGCCAGGTTCTAATTTTGAATATTCTGCCCGGCTTACTGAAATGGCATTGCTTGGAGTACTTGCCCAACGTTTTAATACCCGGATTGAATATGATTCAGAAAATATGAAGGTTACCAACCACCCCGGATTCGACGTGCATATCAAGGAACCGGTTCGAAAAGGATGGGACTACGGGGAGGATCTTTGGAAAAGCTAGTTTTAAGATCCTGAATATTAATTATAATACACGGTAAAACTATGAGCACAGGTAAACAAATTTCAAGACGTGGTTTTGTACAGAGCTCTATTCTCGGATTGAGCTTGCTCCCTCTGGCATCTCTTGCTGAAACTCCTGTGACTGCAGGAAATTCACTTAATGTGGTCTGTATCGGAGCGCATCCTGACGACCCGGAGACCGGCTGTGGCGGTACATTGGCAAAATTTTCCCGGGCTGGTCACCAGGTGACAATCATCTATCTGACAACAGGTGATGCAGGGATCAAAGGGAAAAATCTTAAAGAGGCCGCTTCAATCCGGAAATCGGAGGGGGAGGCGGCCTGCAAAATTCTGAATGCCAAACCAATCTTTGTCGGGCAAATTGACGGCAATTCTGTGGTTGATAATTCGTGGTTCGATAAGATTCAGCAATTACTGGAGCTTGAAAAACCCGATATTCTTTTCACACACTGGCCTATAGATTCGCATAAGGACCATCTGGCAACAAGCATTCTGACCCAGCGGGCATACCTTCAAATGGGGGCAAAATTTCCACTCTATTTTTTTGAAGTATGTACAGGAAGACAATCACAGAATTTTTTACCTACTGATTATGTAGATATCTCGGAAGTTCGGGAACAAAAACTCAAAGCTGTATTCTGTCATGCAAGCCAGGGTTTTATGAGTAAGGAATTTTATCAGCTGGATCATGGACTTATGGAAGATTTCAGAGGATTGACAATCAGGGTTAAAGCGGCCGAGGCTTTCGTAAAACTAACAACCCGGATTGAAGCGATAATTTGAATCTCTTCTCTAATAAATCTTTCGGTTTAAATCAATTATATACTGATCAGAATGAAGTATGTCCAAGTGAAAAGTATTTTGAGTGTTGTATTTCTGTTTCTATTCTGGAATGGAGCTCTGTCTGTCACAGCTCAATCGAAGGATTCAAAAAATACGATCAATCATCAGTCGTTTCCTGAGGAATTAGTGAATTTCACCTCTTACCCCAAGAATCCAGTGTTCTCCGGTACAGGCGAAAATACGTGGGATCAGGTGATTCGGGAGCGTGGATGGATACTTCTGGAAGACGGAGTTTATCACATGTGGTATACCGGTTATACCAGCCCGTCGGGACAGGATACAGAGAGTCATCTTGGATATGCAACCTCCACGGATGGTCTGAAATGGACCAGGTATAACGGTAATCCAATCTACGATTCATGCATGGTTGAGGATATGTGTGTTATCAAATCGAAGGGGACCTATTATATGTTTGCCGAAGGGAGGGAGGATATGGCCCATCTGCTCACCTCATCGGACCGCATTCACTGGAAAGAGCAGGGTCGGCTGGACATCCGTTACCGAAATGGAAAACCTCTAACCCAAGGTTCGTACGGGACCCCAAGTGTCTGGCTAGAAGATGGTACCTGGTATCTGTTTTATGAGCGCGACGACCTTGGGATCTGGCTGGCAACCTCCCCCAATCTAAAAATTTGGACAAATATACAGGATGAACCGGTCATTCAAATGGGACCGGAATTATACGATAAATACGCAGTAGCTGTTGACCAGGTCATCAAATATCAGGGCTCTTACTATGCTTATTATCATGCAACGGAATTTAAGGACTGGCACGAATGGACTACTTGTATTGCAAAGTCTGGTGATCTGTTACACTGGGAAAAATATGCAAAGAATCCGATTCTTCGTGAAAATAAATCAAGTGCGATTACCGTTTTTGATGGAGATGTCTATCGTCTTTATACCATGCATGCAAAGGTTTGTGTGCATTTCCCGAGAAAAACAGTTCGTCGGAAATAGCACTGCAATTATTAGTTTCAAAATGACCTGATTTGTAATGTGTTAGTTAATTATTCGATGATGAAGCCAGCTATTTTATTGATCTGTAATTTATTATTCTTTTTTATTGGAATGGGTCAACCCTATCGGGATCCAGCCCTTTCGGCAGAAAAACGGGTAGAAGATCTGATGAGTCGGATGACCCTTGAAGAGAAGGTTGCACAACTCGGTATGATTGAGGCAGGGTCATACAAGGGTGACCCAAATGGCTATGGCGTTTGCGAATGTCCAAAAATCGGTGTGGCCGATGTTTTAAAAAGTTCTTATGATGTCATGAAATATGCGAGGGAAAATACGCGCCTGGGTATTCCTCCGATCATGACGGCCGAGTGTCTGCATGGATTGTTAGCCTATGGTACCACCATTTTCCCTCAATCTATTGCCCAGGGGAGTACCTGGAATCCGGATCTTATCGAACAGATGGCGGCCATGATAGCCTCTGAATCATCCGCAGCAGGTGTCGACCAGGCCTTATCGCCGTTGTTTGACCTTGCCCGTGATCCGCGGTATGGCCGTATGGAGGAGTGTTACAGTGAAGACCCTTACCTGACTGGAGAAATGGGGGCAGCTTTTGTTCGGGGAATGCAGGGCGATCCGGCACAAACCCGCTACCACCTGGCCTTTGATAAAGTGATGTGTACGGCCAAACATTTTGTGGGCTACAGTGTCCCGATAGCCGGAATTAATGTGGCTCCTGCATCCATTGGATTGCGTGAATTGCGTTCAGAGTTTCTTCCACCATTCGAAAAAGCGGTGAGGGAAGCCAATGTTTATTCGGTGATGCCATCTTATAATGAGATTGATGGGATTCCCGCACATTCCAATAGGTTTCTGCTGAGCCAGGTGCTTCGCAACGAATGGGGTTTTCCCGGTTATGTTTTTGCCGACTATAGTGCGGTATGGAGGTTGTTTGCCTTGCATAAAGTGGCCGAAACAGTAGCCAATGCCGGAAAACTGGCATTAATGGCAGGGGTTGATCTGGAAGCTTCCAGGGCTTATGCCTTTACCCATCTGACATCGCTGGTTAAAGAGAATAAACTGGATGTAAAATATGTGGATCAGGCGTGCCGCAGGATACTGACGGTCAAATTCAAAGCCGGATTATTCGAGAAGCCCTATCCCGATATCAATAAAATCAAGACACGGATTCATACACAGTCACATATCGAAATGGCTCAGAAAATTGCCGAAGAATCGGTTGTCTTACTTAAAAATGAAAAGAATCTGCTCCCACTGGATCTGAATAAACTAACATCACTGGCTATAATCGGCCCAAATGCCGATCAGGTGCAGTATGGCGATTATACCTGGACCCGCGATAACACCAGTGGAGTTACCATTTTGGGTGGAATCCGCAGCTTAGTAGGGAATAAAGCAGTCCTAAACTATGCAAAAGGATGTAGCATTTCAGGCCATAGTCGTGACGGATTTGCTGAAGCAGTTAAAGCTGCAGAGAAAAGTGAAGCTGTTGTTTTAGTTCTTGGAGAAACCAGCGTGATTCTCTCCGGGATCGGCTGGGGCAAAGGGCCCGGAGAGTCAGAAAATGATGAACCGTTTACAGGTGGCGAGAATTATGACTTATCGGATATTAACCCTGTAGGCGTTCAGCGGGAGCTGGCTCAGGCCATTTATGCAACCGGAAAACCTGTGATTCTTGTGTTGGTACATGGCCGCTCGTGGAGTATCGCATGGGAAAAGGAGAATATTCCGGCTATTCTGGAGGCGTGGTATCCCGGGGAAAAGGGTGGTGCTGCAATCGCCAATATCCTCTTTGGAAAGGTCAATCCCTCAGGAAGGCTAAATGCAACCGTTCCGCAATCTGTCGGGCATATTCCGGTCTATTATGATTATAAACCGTCTGGAAAAGGGGACAGCAGAAAACCAGGGACTCCGGATAAACCCGGCAGAAATTATGTGTTTTCGTCTCCGGATCCTTTATTTCCATTCGGATTCGGATTAAGTTATACCACTTTCGCATACTCGAATATGATCGTTTCCAAAGATAATTTTGGGGTAAACGATAGCCTGACCATTTCGGTAGATGTGAAAAATACGGGTAGATCAGATGGAAAGGAGGTCGTTCAGTTGTATGTGAATGACGAATTCAGTTCCACGACCACACCTGTTATGGCACTCAAAAAGTTTAAGAAGATTTCACTTAAACCAGAAGAAACACAGAAGGTTAGTTTTACAATTGTCCCCAGGGAACTGGGTTTATGGAATGAAGAGATGCAATTTGTGACTGAACCCGGCAATTTTAAACTGATGTTTGCCAGGTCTGCAGAGGATGTTATTTTAAGCAAAACAGTATGTTTTAAATAGATACCCCGATTTCGCATAGGGTTATGTTTTTGAGGTTTAGGTTTCTATTTTATAGGGAATGATGATTTTAATGTAAGGTTAATTCGTAAAAGTCTGGCTTGTGGCAGGCGGATTAACTGTTAAAATAGCAGTTATTGGTGTCATACATGTGAGTGACGAGGCATCGCTGTAACCATTTTTCAGCTACATTTACAGTATGATAAAGGCCCAAAGTATGCGGATTTTGACGAAAGTGATTTTGACTGGCGTTGTGTTTTTCTTTTTTTTTGAATTACACGTCTCCGGTTTAGGAAATGCAAACTCATCGCAGGGAATTTTTTCGCCCTCTTCCGATTCTGTTGTGAATATTGGAACACGCCGCGAATTATTTGTGGATGATCAGCTCATTCTGAAAATGAAGAATCTGGAATTTCGAATGCATCCACCTATTTGCAGAGAGACAGTGATGTTTTACGATCGGCCATGGGAGGGCAGCGGAAGCGATTTCCAAACAGTATTTAAAGATGGAGCTATTTTCCGAATGTACTATATGGCAGCCCGGCTTACGAATTCTGACGGGACTAAATTTGGAGGGCATCCCGTTTATGCCTGTTATGCTGAGAGTAAAGATGGATTTTACTGGTCAAAGCCCGATTTAGGTTTATTCGAATTCAATGGATCTACCAGGAATAATATTGTTTTGGCCACTCCCGATTTAGATAACTTCACCCCTTTCATGGATTCAAAACCGGACTGCAGTCCGGACGAGAAATACAAAGCACTCAGTTCCGGGAAAGGTGGACTTTTTGCCTTTAAATCATCAGATGGTATCCATTGGTCCCGGCTCTCTGATCAACCCATTATCACCAAAGGGCAATTTGATACCCAGAATAATGCATTCTGGGATGGTATAAGAAATTGTTACTGGTGTTATTTCCGGAATTTTCACGAAAAGCAAATGACAAATACCAATGATCTTGAGACCGGTATCCGGGATATCCGTGTTTCCACATCGAAGGATTTTATAAACTGGACCGAACCAGAAATGATCAGGTTTGTCGATTCACCGGATGCTGCACTTTACACGAACCAGGTAGTTCCTTACTTCAGGGCACCTCAACTTTTCCTGGGATTTCCCACTCAATATGTCGTAAGAAATTTTTCAACTACAGCCATGCGGGCTCTGCCAGATCCTGAACACCGTCAGATTCGGATGAAAATTCATCCCCGTTATGGTCAGGCAATAACCGATGGACTTTTTATGAGTAGCCATGACGGGAAAACCTTCAGGCGATGGGAAGAGGTATTTATTCCAGCCGGAATACAACGAAAAAACAACTGGGTGTATGGTGACGGTTACCAGAGTCTTGGATTAATTGAAACTTCAGCGGAAGATCCTTCTGCGCCAAATGAAATCTCTTTTTATGCCGGAGAGGGTGAATGGAAGGACGAGGTTTCCTTGCGACGATATACGATTCGCCTGGATGGATTTGTCTCTCTTAAGGCTGGCACGGAAACTGGGGAATTGGTGACCAAAACAGTTACTTTTTCGGGGAATGTCTTATCTCTTAATTTTTCCACATCAGTCGCAGGGTCTGTTCTTGTTGAACTTCAGGATGATTCCGGTAAAACAATTCCGGGATATTCTTCCGTTGATTGTGATGAACTATTCGGTGATGATCCGGACAGAACGGTGACCTGGAAAGATCATCCCGATTTATCCGGATTGATTGGTAAACGGGTGCGGGTTCATCTTGTCATGCGGGAAGCTGACCTCTATTCAATGAAATTTACAGAGAAATGAATCTCAAAATATTCTTTAAAATGGAAAACAAGGTTTGGGTTCTATGCAGGAAGGGATATCATTTATGTTTAATCTTCGCGATCTCAGCATGGTTGTTCACTTTTGTTTCTTGTAACAGGCCTGATCATCAATCTATACCAGTGCTTTGCCCGATTGATTTTGAGCAGATTCAGATAAAAGGAGAGTTGTTCAAGCGTGCCATGAAGAATTTTGATCGTCTTGAAACAGATATTTACTTTCCCTGCAATGTTTTTCCCAAACAACAGCAAGGTCCTTCATTAGGATGGCCTGGCGATAGAGAAGGCCGCACCATCCTTGCTCTGGTGCTTGAGGCACAGGCAACTCACCGTACCCCTTTGTACCTCGATGAAATGATTCGTATTTTGCCGGAGAAGCTCAATAAAAAGGGGTATTTAGGTCCTATATCTCAGGATATCCTTGACGAACAGCAGCTTTCAGGTCATGGCTGGCTGTTACGGGGACTTTGCGAATATTACCAGTGGAAGAAAGACCCCAGGGTAAAGAAATATATTCAAGGTATTATAAACAATCTGGCTTTACCAACCAAGGGCTATCATAAAAATTATCCGATCGTTCCTGGCGGCCGGATTTCCAATACAGGTGGAATGGCCGGCACTTCAGCAAATGTGGTTAATAATTGGAAATTGTCGACTGATGTAGGTTGCGATTTTATTTTTATGGATGGGGTGGTAGAGGCCTACGGACTATTTCCTTCCCGGGAGCTTAAAGCACTTATTGATGAGATGATGTCGCGTTACCTGGAAATGGATCTGGTTGGAATAAAAGCCCAGACCCACGCTACCCTTACGGGATTGCGTGCCGCGCTAAGGTATTACCAAATAACAGGAGAGAAAGCATTGTTGTCTGAGGTCGGTAAACGTTACCAAATCTATCATGAACAGGCTATGACCGAAAATTATGAGAATTACAATTGGTTTGAACGTCCCGATTGGACTGAGCCGTGTGCCATTGTCGATTCCTATTTGCTGGCTGTTCAGCTGTGGCAGTATACTCAAAATCCGGATTATCTGGAAGATGCCCAATTGATTTATTACAATGCTATCGGACATACCCAACGGTCGAATGGGGGGTTTGGTTGTGATAATTGTGCAGGAACGTCTGATAATGCCCTTTTTGTAAAAGCCGACGAAGCTTACTGGTGTTGCACCATGCGTGGTGGAGAGGGATTGTCAAAAGCTATCCAATACAGCTATTTCACACGGGGGGATACCCTCATTATTCCATCATTTAACAGTGGTTCCGTCAGCTTTAACTTATATGGCTGTCCTGTTACAATAGTGCAACAGACCGATTATCCATTTGGTAATAAGGTGCTTATAACGATTGAGAGACTGAATAAGCCGGTTCGGATAAACCTTAAATTCTTTGCCCCTTCATGGATTCAAGATCTGGTAATTTCAAAAAATCATGAGCTTGCTGATTTCAAGCTTAAAAGCGGGTTTGCAGAGGTTTCTTCGCTGATTATGGGAGGCGATACCATTGAGTATTCGTTTTCCATGAAGGCGGGCGTTGAAAAAGTGTTAAATACATTGCATACCAAATCCGGGAATTGCCGTCTGTATTATGGCCCATTATTGCTGGGACATGAAGGAATTCCTGACCCGGATATTCCAAAGATAGCGGTGATTGTAAAAACGGATAAAAATAGTTTTCAGATCAAAGGGACCGATATTGTGCTTTCAACCGTTTATCATTTAATGGATCCCGGAGTTAGTCAAAGTGCAGGATATCGGAAACAAATCCTGTTCAGACAAACAACAAATTGATATACAGGTGAAACAAATCATGATCACTTTGTCACTTGTTGCAGCCGTTTTTTCCTGCATTGCGCAGCAAAAAAATGAGATGAATAATTATATACTGACCCCCGGGCAGGCAGATGCCCCAAAGTTTAACGGCCCTAAGGTAATTGGGGTAGGGTCGGGTTCATCAATTTTATTTCGTGTTCCACTTACCGGGATACGACCAATAACCTTTTCTGCTACAAATCTGCCCGAAGGATTAGTGCAGGATCAACATACCGGAATAATCAGCGGGAATATTAAAAAGGCAGGTGAATACATTGTAAAACTAAGTGCTGAAAATACGGAGGGTAAAGCCACCCGATTACTGAAAATTGTAGTTGGTGGCCGTCTTGCATTAACGCCCCCGATGGGTTGGAACAGTTGGAATAGTTTGGGGTACCTGGTGGGCGAAGAAAAAGTAAAAGCCAATGCTGACATTCTGGTTAATAGCGGTTTAGCAGATCATGGTTACAGGTATATAAATACAGATATCGGCTGGGAACCAATGCAACGTGATTCAACCGGGCCAATTGTGCCGAACCGGAGATTTAACGATATGAAAGCGCTTACCAATTATATCCATGTCTATGGTCTTCAGGCTGGAATATATATTTCTGCTGGTCCCAAAGCGTGTTCTGTGAATGGAACGGAACTCGGAGTTGGCAGTTACGGTCATGTTGAGAGCGATGCGCAAACTTTTGCCAATTGGGGTTTCGATTATCTCAAATACGATTGGTGTTCGTATCCGGCAAAAGATCATAGCCGGTCAGAGCTTCAAAAACCATTCAAGGCAATGAAAGCCGCGTTAAATAAAACCAGGCGCGATTTTGTGTATAGTTTAGGAGGTTGGGGCGAATGGGAATGGGGTGATAGTATTGGCGGAAATTTATGGCGGGTTGTTTCTGATATCGGGGATAATTGGGAAAGCGTAACCAAGGGGTTTAACCTTGATGTAACTGCTCCCTATGCCAGACCCGGAAACTGGAATGATCCCGATATATTGGTGGTGGGACAGGGCTGGTTCGGAAATGATGTTTTGCGCTTACACCCTACGCGCCTTACACCAAATGAACAATACACGCACATGAGCCTTTGGTCATTGCTCTCTGCTCCGTTGCTCATTGGCTGCGACTTAACCCGGCTCGACGACTTCACCTTCAACTTGCTTGCAAATGATGAAGTAATTGACATTGACCAGGATCCACTTGGGAAACAGGCCATGGCAGCTGTGAAGAACGAAAAATATCTGATCATGGTAAAAGAGCTTGAAGATCATTCCAAGGCGGTAGGGCTTTTTAATCTGACAGAAAACGACCTTGAAATTTCAGTGACATGGGATGCTCTCAAAATATTTGGCAGACATAGTGTGCGTGATGTCTGGCGGCAAAAAAATCTTGGTTTTTTTAGCGGTAAATTTGAATCCGTAGTGCCGTCACATGGTGTGGTTTTGGTTAAAATTTCCAGTTTGCATTGATGGGTAACCTCCAATTTGAAAATGTGAAGTGTTTGTAATTAAATACAATAGATTATAGATTTGTAAAGTATATGTTTTATCATAACTAAAATAAAGAAAAATGACTTCCAGAAGAAATTTTATTGGTAACGCGGGTAAGATAATGGCGATTGCCGCTGTATTACCTGCTAAAGGTTTTGCCACAGAGGCGTTAAATCCCGTGTCATCCTCACAACCCCTGTTCAGGTTAGGAATGGCAGGCTATACCTTTGTTAATTTTAATATTGATAAGACCCTTGAGATGATGAAGATTGTTGATGTACACTATCTATGCATCAAAGATTTTCATCTGCCTTACAAAAGCACAGATGAACAGATTTCAGCATTCCTGAAAAAATTAAAGGATGCCGATATCACCGGGTATGCGGTTGGTCCCATCAGCGGCGAAAATATCAGTATCGACCAAACATTTGAATATGCACGGCGTGTGGGGGTAAAATTGATTATCGGGATACCCCGGCTTGAAGATCTGCCGGACATTGAAAAGAATGTTAAGGAACATGACATCCGGTATGCAGTTCATAATCACGGTCCGGATGAAAAAAGGTATACCAATGCCCTTTCAGTTTATAGTCTGATCAAAGATTTGGATCCCCGCATCGGTCTCTGTTTTGACATAGGACATAATATGCGTTTTGGTAATGATCCGGTTGAAGATATGAAAAAATATGCTAAACGGGTGTTTGATATTCATCTGAAAAATGTAACGGCGCCGACTAAAGCGGGTGTGGCGTGCCCTTTGGGAAGGGGAATTATCGCTATCCCGGACTTTGTGAAAATCCTTCAACAGGTGAAATACTGTGGGAGCTGCAGCCTCGAATATGAAAAGGATATGGAAGCCCCATTAACCGGAATTGCCGAATCGGTGGGCTATTTCAAAGGGGTGTGTGATGCCTTAAAATAGGACGTGGAGGTAAGCTTTTTGATGCTTTAATCAACAATATTTATTATGAAAACCAGAAGAGAATTTATAAAAAATAGCGCCGTCGGGACTGCCGGTCTGGCCCTTGGGGTGATTACCACCGGAATGTCTGCAAAGAGTTACTCGCGGATAATCGGGTCAAATGAACGGCTCAATGTAGCGATTGCCGGTCTTGGCAGGCGGTTGGGAGCTTATTTTGAGCCCATTTCAAAAAAAGAAAGCAATGTTGAACTGGTCTGTCTGTGTGATGTAATGAAAAGTCAGCGTGAATCGGCAGCACAAAAGTTTTCTAAACTGATCCCCAATGTTCCCCGGTTGGAGAATGACATTCGGAAGGTGATCAGCGATAAAAATATTGATCTGCTGATAAATGCAACCCCCGACCATTGGCATGCCCCGGGTACATGGATGGCTGTTATGGCAGGTAAACATGTGTATGTGGAGAAACCGTGTTCTCAGAATCCCCGGGAGGGAGAACTCCTGGTTGAGCTGCAAAAGAAATACGGGAAAGTGATTCAGATGGGTAATCAGCAACGATCTGCTTCAGAGTCGATCCAGATTATCAAAGAAATCCATAATGGGGTGATTGGAATCCCGTATGAAGCAGTTGCCTTTTATACTGGTGACCGGGAAGCTGTCCCTATTCCAAGGAAAGCTCCTGCTCCTGACGGACTGGACTGGGATTTGTTCCAGGGACCTGCACCCAGAATTGCATACCTGGACGATACCTGGAACTATAACTGGCATTGGTACGGCTGGAATTTTGGGACTGCCGAGAGCGGCAATAACGGAACCCATGAACTTGACGTTGCCCGTTGGGCGCTTCAGTTACAATATCCTGAAAAAGTGATTGTTGAGGCATCTAAAAGGCATTTTGCCGATGATGGCTGGACGATGTATGATACGATGGATGCCACTTTTAAATTCCCCGGGGAGAAGATAATCCGGTGGAATTGTAAAAGCAGGAATAATTATCCTACTTACGGCAGTGGCAGGGGAACGATTATCTATGGGACGGAAGGAACGGTATATGTCGATCGTGACGGTTATAAATTGTTTAATCGCATTGGAAAATTGACCCGTGACAGCCGTTCCGCTGGAAAAGAAGCAGGTACAGCACTGGGCGGTGGCGGCGACATGACCACAAACCATATGATTAACTTTTTTGAAGCCATTCGAGGCAAGGTCAAACAAAACTCACCAATAGAAGAAGGAGTCAAAAGTACCCTGCTTTGCCATTTGGCGAATATCTCTTACCGGGTTGGCAAACCACTGGAGGTTAATTCCCAAAATGGTCATATTAACGATAAAGGGGCGATGAAGTTGTGGAGCAGGGAGTATGAACCGGGATGGGAGCCCACCTTTTAATTGAAAGAGTTGCTGTGTTAAAACCTATTAATACCAATAAAAATTGACAGGCTTAAAAGTTGGAAACGGAGGGTTGCTTTTTTTATGCTGTACCTTAATCTTACTAATCCCTATCATTGATTGCAACGGTCAGCAACGGGTTCAAAAATCCATACAGAACAACGCTCATTTAGTGAGGAAGCTTTTTTGTAAGACGGGAACAAATACGGAAGAATCTTTTAAGGCCGTCAGATCTGCACATCACTTCGACGTGGTAAATAGAGGGAAATCATACCTGATGCTGAAATTTATCAAAAATTCCGATGTGCATTTTTCTCCAGATATCATTCTGCTTGCTCCCGGAAAACGACAGCAAGTCTCCGTGATTGTCAGGGATGAGGTGGCATCTGCTAAATTTTCCTATGCACTGTCGTTATCCGACAAAACGTTCTCTACCCATTCTAACCTGTATGGTGCCTATAAGGATGGTGAAACGGTAATGTGTGTACCAGTTAACCCATTGGATTATGAAGCACTTAAGATCCGTACGGAAACTATTCTGTACAATTCCAAAACAGACGTTTCGGGTGCAGGGATAGCTTCTCATCAATCTATTTATACGCCGGGCCCTGTTTACCGTAAGGCAGGCCTTTTTGCCCGTGATTTTCTCTATCAGCTGGAAGGGTCGGGGCGTGATCTCGTCATAGCCGATGAAGTGAGGTATGCTGTTGATTTTCTTGCCCAAAACCAGCTAAAGGAAAATCGCAAAGTTGGTGCCTTCACCTTTCCGAAAGGGGCCATACCAGACCATGTCTATCCCGATGGCCGGTACTGTTGGGGACCGGGAGAGTTCTACGGTGACAACTCTGCACATTTCCACCGCCCTTCCATGGATGAGGCGATGTGTTTTGTGATATTGGCATGGCATTATGGTTACAAGGCCAGCTGGGATGATGGCTGGAACAGGTGGTTCAAAGAGAAGTCGCTATGTTTTACCGATGCCTGGAACAGTGTACCCAGAAACAATAAAACCGGACTTGTCACCCAATGGTCCACACCGGGTCATATTGGTGCAAATGGAATTAGCGAGAACACCGGTGCCTGTGTGATGTGGGGCTTTCACGACTCCTACGGTTTTGGAGGTGATGATTTGGGAACTTCTGTTCTGGCCTGCAATGCAGCTCGCGCTTTGGCAGATATGTACCGGCACTGCGGCAATACCTTCTCTGCAGCGAAGTGGGGACAAATCGCTACAGACCTGCGTGATGCAATCCGGACAAGGTTCAATCCTTTGGGATACCTTCCATGGGGTGCCGGACCGGCTGCCCCGGAAATGGCTTCACCGGATATCACCGGTTATGCAGTATGGTCTGACATCCTTTCTGAAGAACAGGCAGATGCGGCTTCAGACTGGTTTGCCATACAGTATCTGGCCGACAAAGCCCTCGGAGGGGCAGCTGATCTCTTCCAGATGTCAGCTCCGTTTCGCGGGGCAGTACGTATGGCGCGAAAGAGCGACGATCGTGCTCCGGGACGGCATGTATGGCCTGATATGAATGACGGGAATCACTGGGAAAATCTTGCCTTTGGATATAATGCCTATCAGGATGGAGGATACTGGTATTATATGAGCCTGGGTGTGGCAGTAACCCTCTGGCGCAAACATCCTGATCTGGCTATGGAATATGTCGGCAATACCTATGCAGATCTGGCCGGAGCAGACTCACACTTTCCTTATGAACGTATTGACGGGATGAATCCGGTGAACGACTGTTACAATGCCTCTGCCGGATCGCTCATGGGTATGGGTATGCCGGCTACAATTGCAAATGTAAATGTCCGGATAATAGGGAAATAATAATCAGATCCCCAAATAATTTGTACAGAAGAACCTTATTTTAGCAGAACTATTTCACTGATAATTGATCAGCTAATCTTTAATTTTTAATGAAAAAATCATATTGGTTAAAGTTATTATCCTGTTGTTTTGGTTTGTTAAGTGTTTTGATCTTAATGTCATTCCGCAATAAAGGCGATTCGGTGCTGGCGTCAGCGGATATGAAGGTCAAATCCGGTTGGGTACAAATCCACCTGTTGAATAAGAACCCGATTTTGCCATTCTCATTTATTTATGATGGGAAATCTTCGGCAGAGTTGCTTAATAAATGGGAGAAAAAAATAGAAACAAAAAAACCGGATAAAGATCGAACGCAACATCATCTGATCTGGAGAGATGGTACAACAGCTCTTGAAGTACATTGCATTGCAATTGAATATTCGGATTACCCCTCTGTGGAATGGACGGTGTACTTCAGGAACACCGGGAGCAGTAACACCCCGGTTCTCAGGGATATTCAGGGGCTTGACGCCCAACTTCTGAGTGAAAATAAAGGGGAGTTTATCCTCCATGGAATCAAGGGGGACTTTTGTACTGCCGACAGTTACGGACCCTATCAACTGACTCTTCGACCCGATTTTACGAAAATATTTTCCCCCTCTTCGTCCGGAAAATCAAGCGATGGTCCCGATGGATGGCCGTATTTTAATCTGCAGATGGGTAACAAAGGGATTATTTTCGCGGTGGGTTGGCCCGGACAGTGGGCTACTTCATTTACGTGCGACAGTTCAAATCATTTGACGATTAAAGCGGGTCAGCAACTGACAAACCTCTTTCTTAAACCTCAGGAGGAAATTCGGACACCATTGATCGCTATGCTCTTCTGGCAGGGTTCAGATGTGGTGGCCTCCCAAAATCTCTGGCGCAGGTATTACCTGGCCCATATAATTCCCCGGATAAATGGCATCCGGCAACAGCCTGTTATGCAGGTACAGATGGGTGGTGCAATCGAAGATACCTCGAATATAAGAGCCTTCCTTAATGCAGGCATCCGACCGGATATCAGCTGGCGCGATGCAGGAGGTGGCCAGAATACATGGTATCCAAACCATAACGGTCCCTACAAGGGAGATGATGCCTGGCTCAATACCGGAACCTGGAATATTGATCCAAAACGTTATCCCAATGGGTTTAGCCCTTACACCGATTGGATTCACAAACTGGGAATCGATTTTGTATTGTGGTTTGAACCGGAACGCGTTGGCGATCCCAATTCATGGCTGGGCAGGAACCATCCGGAATGGCTTTTACCCGGGACCAGTCATGGCTCCTTACTGAATGAAGGTAACCCTGTGGCATTGGAATGGTTGATAAATCATGTAGACAGCCTTATTAAGTCACAAGGGATTGATTGGTACCGTGAAGATATGAACGGAGGAGGTCCTCTGCCCGCTTGGCGAAAAAACGATCCCGCAGAACGTCAGGGGATTACCGAGAACCTCTATGTTCAAGGCCATCTTGTATTCTGGGATGCACTTAAACAGCGAAATCCTAAATTACGAATCGATGCCTGCGCCTCAGGAGGACGCCGAAACGATCTGGAAACGATGCGCAGGGCAGTTCCATTATTGCGCAGTGATTTCCAGTGGCCCTCAATGGAAAATATTATCAAAGGGAACCAGGGCCAAACTTATGGACTATCCTTCTGGTTACCTTTTCAGGGAACAGGTACCTATTACTATGATACCTGTTCGATGCGCAGTTTTTATATGGCCGGATTTGGGATGGGGGAATTGACCCCCGAAAATAGTGCCGCACAAAGGCAGGCCTATGCGGAATGCCGAAAGATCGCACCAGTGATGTTGTTCGGCGATTATTATCCGCTTACTCCTTACAGTCTGCAACCCGACAAATGGATCGGATGGCAATTTAACCGGTTCGACCAAGGTTACGGCATCATTCAGGTGTTTAGAAGAGAAAACTGCGATGAAAATTCCATTCAGGTACACCTTTTTGGTTTGAAACCGGAAGCTCAATATGAGCTCACGAACTTTGATATAACGGGTTCATGGAAAATGTCAGGTTTGGAATTAATGGAGAAAGGGCTTACCGTAGAGATTCGTGAAAGACCTGGTGCAGCTATTGTCCATTATCGGGAAATCAGATAATTTGGGTTCACCTAAATATAATGTAAGGAGGGGAAATGCGATTTTCAAAAATTAAACGGCTGAGATTGTTCAGCGTCTGTTGCCTGGGATTTGTGGTTTTAGCTGCAAAAGGCAATATACCTGATGCATTCAATCCTGAAAAAATCAAGGCAAAAAATCGATCGGTAATTTTATTTGCACCAAATCAAGACGTTGGAAAGAAAATCTATGTTGCAGTGGACGGTAAGGACACTAATCCAGGATCTGAGAAATCTCCATTGGCTACCTTATCTTCGGCCCGCGATGCAGTGCAGAAACACATCATTAAGGGTCTGACCAGTAATATTTTAGTTATCCTACGGGGTGGAACATACAACATCTCCAAAACATTGACTTTTGGTCCCGGGGACTCAGGAAATGAAAAGTATTCAGTCACCTACTCGGTCTATCCCGGTGAAAAGGTTATCCTCAGTGGTGGCGTTAAAATTAGAGGTTGGTCAAAAGGTCAGGGTAAGGTATGGACAGCCACAATCCCGGATGTTAAAAAAGGTTCCCTGTATTTTCAACAGTTGTACATCAATGGCACGAGAGCTGTTCGCGCCAGGACGCCAAATGCGGATGATAGTGATTGCTGGTGGCGTATTGAATCCTCTTCGGCCACCAGGGAGAATCCTCCTGCCGAAAATGAACCTATAATCCTAAAAGTCAGCAGGCACCTTACTGCATATTCCAATCCTTCAGATATAGAACTTGTATATATGGAAAACAATGAATGCGGCTGGAAACGTCTTGGATCTATTGATGAAGCGGCACAAACCTTAACACTGGCAACACCCAATCGCTGGAATCCAAAGGAATTTGTCTGTGACTGGTCACTAAGTATCCCCTTTGCAGGGAAGTCCTGTTATCTGGAGAACGCTCCTGAGATGCTCGATCAGCCGGGTGAGTGGTATTTGGACCGGAAAACAGGAGTGCTGAGTTACTGGCCAAGAGAGGGAGAAGATATGGAACACGCAGAGGTTGTGGTTCCGGTTCTGCAAAAGACTATGTTTAATGTCGCCGGAACTCCTGAGCACCCGGTGAGAAATCTCCATTTTAGCGGTTTGCAGGTTCAGTATGCAGACCTGGTAAGGCCCGATTGGGGCTATATGGCGATGTTCTGTTGTAATGTTGCGGTCACTGGTGGTCCAAAGCCGGGGCATCGTCCTATTGATGCAGCGGTTGAATTTTCATACGCCCATAACTGTTCCTTCTCCGGAGGTGGGATCTCCCATACGGGCGGAATGGGTCTATGCCTGCGGGAGGGGACCTCCGATATGGTGGTCGAAGGAAATGAGATCAGCGATCTTAGCGGTGGGGGTATTGCCGCGGGATGGCCCAACGCCGGTGCAGGTTACCTCTACGCCTCTCCGCCACCGGTCGCAGGTGAATTTTCAGGTTACAGGATTTCCAATAATCATATCCATCATATTGGAAAAGATTATTTTGGTGCAGTTGGAATTCTTTTATTCCCCTCGCAGGGAGCAGTAATCGCACATAACCTGATTCATCATACGGCCTACTTTGGAATAGGTGTAGCAGGAAGTCAGGATCCAAAAGTGCTTTTCTCCGGCAATAATCACATCGAGTACAACCTGATTCACGATGCCATGTTGACAACGATTGACGGCGCCGGGATTTATGTGACTTTTGGTCACTATGGAAAAGGTACGCTGGTGCGGGGCAATGTGATCCATGACACTTACGGCAATCCTTACCATCTCAAATGGGGGAACCATCCACCCAGCGGCGGTATTTATCTGGATGGCAATTCATTCGGAGGTACCTATGAAAATAATCTGCTTTACTGCAATTACGCCGCTGGTCCACTGATCTTTAATTATGCCGGTGCACAGAGAAAGAATAAATGGATGGACAATACCTTCGAGAATGAGGGGTTGCCACCTGCTGAATTCGTGGAGGTAAAACAAGCCCAGGCTGGTTTGGAACCGGCATTTCAGAAATCGCTTCTCAGAATAGAAACCAATCCATGTCAATTTTCACTACTCGGTGATACCCTCACTCACAAAGGGTGGAGTGCCTATCAATACCACCTTCCGAAGAAAAACAGAGGTGT
>Ga0364881_10215_pt1 | contig 39043 bp, 35 predicted proteins | sample ExccelJu500001D4_5_FD_206923 | JGI IMG/M metagenome (GOLD analysis project Ga0364881, IMG submission 206923) | Enriched cells from Trout Bog Lake Hypolimnion, Wisconsin, USA - BchlTB.July30.5000.01.D4 | ecosystem: Environmental > Aquatic > Freshwater > Lake > Hypolimnion/Profundal zone | place...
AGAAATGAAGTGAAATTCTCATCATCAAACAACAAAGCCTCTAACAGTGAGGTCTTCCCCACATTATTATCCCCTACAACCAAGTTGAACTGCCCTATATCCTTTACTTCAAGGCTGTCGAACCGCTTAAAGTTCTCCACTTTGAAATAAGACAAATGCTTTGGTTCCATAATTTTAGTTTTAATCGTTAATAAAACCACCAAATAGAATTGACAACTTTTCCAAAAGCTGTCAATTCTGCACTCAGAAAGTTCATTGGCTATGACATCACAATTTGTAACATCATTAATAATGAATATGTTCCCAAATAGTTTTCAGCTCCGAACACTTTTGAGCTTTGCTTAAAACCCAGGGTTAAAATTATTCATGCTATTTTCGAAGAGACCCCGGCCCTGAAGGGTGACAACGACTAACATACAATTCATTAACCATTAATTATTAATCCAGCACCGGCCCAAGCCACCTGCGCATTTCATCTTCGCTCATGCCCTTCCTGGCTATATAATCCATCAGCTGGTCTTCCATTATTTTATTGATCCCAAAATAACTACTCTCAGGGTGACTGAAATACCAGCCGCAAACCGAAGCCGCCGGATACATGGCCAGTGACTCTGTAAGTATGATGCCCGCATTCTCCGTTGCGGCAAGCAAGTCGAATAATTTATATTTCTCGGTATGGTCGGGGCAGGCAGGATATCCCGGTGCAGGCCGAATACCCCGGTATTGTTCCTTTACCAGGTCCTCAAGCGGTATCTGTTCATTTTTTTCATAACCCCAAAACTCTGTCCTCACCCTTTTATGCAGCGCCTCGGCAAAAGCCTCGGCAAGCCGGTCGGCAATGGCCTGGAGCAAAATTTTATTATAATCATCATGGTCGTCCATAAACCGTTTCAGGTGCGGTTCTATGCCATGTATGCTCACCGCGAATGCGCCCATATAGTCCTTCACCTCATGCTCACCGCCAAAAGTATAGGGCTTAATAAAGTCGGCAAGTGAGAATTCAGGCTGGCCCGGAGCCTTCTTTATTTGCTGCCTCAGCATTTCAAGGCGGGTCAGTTCGCGGCCATCCTCGCCTATCAGGGCAATCGTATCAGGCGCTTCCTTCCTTGCTTCCCAGAAACCTAATACGCCTTTAGCCGTAAGCCATTTTTCGCTCACTATATTATCCAGCATTGCGTTGGCATCATTGTAGAGCTTGGTTGCCTCCTTTCCAAAATTCGCATCCTTCAATATATCCGGGAACTTGCCCTTCATTTCCCAGGCGATGAAGAACGGCCCCCAATCTATGTATTGCCTTATTTCAGCCAGGTCATAATCCCCGAATACCCTGGTGCCTATCAGTTCAGGCACTGGTGGCTGATAGTTAGTCCAGTCAATCTTAACCCCGCCAGCCTGCGCCTCAGCAAAAGGCACATAATGTTTCACAGCTTTCTTATTGGCAAAATCGTCCCTAAGCTTTTCGTATTCGGCATGTGTGTTTTCCAGGAATTGTTCTTTCTGTTCCTTATTCAGCAAGTTACCTGCCACAGTTACACTCCGGCTCGCATCAAGTACATAAACCACACCATTGTCATATTGTGGCGCTATTTTCACTGCCGTGTGCATTCTGCTGGTGGTGGCGCCCCCTATCATCAGGGGTTGTTTCATTCCCCTGCGCTTCATTTCGCGGGCCACATGCACCATCTCGTCGAGCGATGGGGTAATAAGACCGCTCAGCCCCACTATGTCCACCTTTTCTTTTTCCGCTATGTCCAGTATTTTATCCGCTGGCACCATCACTCCCAGGTCTATCACCTCATAGCCATTGCAACCCAGCACCACCCCCACAATGTTCTTTCCTATATCATGCACATCACCCTTCACGGTGGCCATCAGTATTTTTGCAGCCCCTGCGCTTTCCTCATTAATGGTACCGGCGGCAATATGAGCCTGTCGCCTCAATTCCTTTTCAGCCTCAATATAGGGGAACAGATAGGCAACGCTCTTCTTCATCACCCTGGCGCTCTTAACCACCTGGGGCAGAAACATTTTACCGCTCCCGAACAAATCGCCCACCACATTCATGCCATCCATCAGCGGGCCTTCTATTACATCAAGCGGTTTGGGGTATTTCACCCTTGCCTCTTCGGTATCTGCATCTATATAATCGGTTATCCCATTTACAAGTGCATGTTTCAGGCGTTCTTCCACACCCGTACCGCGCCAAGCATCGTCTTTTTTCTCTTCCTTGCCTTTGGCTTTTACGGTTTCGGAGAAAGCCACAAGCCTTTCTGTGGCATCGTCCCTGCGGTTCAGGATCACGTCTTCGCAGAGCTCCCTCAGCACAGGCTCAATCTCGTCATACACCACCAACTGGCCCGCATTTACTATGCCCATATCCATTCCCGCCTTTATGGCATGGTACAGGAAAACGCTGTGCATGGCGTCGCGCATGGTATCATTCCCCCTGAATGAGAAGGAAATATTGCTCACCCCGCCGCTCACTTTAGTAAGTGGCATCTTTTGTTTGATGATGCGGGTAGCCTCAATAAAATCAACCCCATAATTATTATGCTCCTCAATACCGGTAGCAATGGCGAAGATATTGGGGTCGAAAATAATATCCTGGGGATGGAAACCAACTTTTTCGGTAAGGATCTTATAAGCCCTTTCCGATATGGCCACCTTTTTTTCAAGCGTATCGGCCTGACCTGTTTCATCAAAGGCCATCACAATTACCGATGCGCCAAAACTTCTGCAAATTTCGGCCTGCTCCATAAACTTCGCCTCGCCTTCCTTCATGCTTATGGAATTGACGATGCACTTACCCTGGATGCACTTGAGCCCAGCTTCAATAATGGCGAATTTGGAAGAGTCGAGCATTATAGGAATCCGGGCAATATCCGGCTCAGCCTGCAGCAGGTTCACGAAAGTGGTCATCGCCACTACCCCATCGAGCAGGGCATCATCCATATTGATGTCCAGCACCTGGGCGCCGTTTTCCACCTGCTGACGGGCCACGCTCAGAGCTTCTTCAAATTTCCCTTCCCGGATAAGGCGCGCAAACTTTTTTGAGCCGGTAACATTGGTCCGTTCACCCACATTTACAAAATTCGTTTCAGGCCGCACTATCAGCGGCTCCAATCCACTCAGTCTTAAGAAAGGCTTTATCTCAGGCATTAGCAATTATAATTTATTAAAACGCTGCAAAGGTAGTAGTTTGCAGGATAAATTGAGATTGTATTAGTAAGGCAAAGGGCGTGGAATTACTATAATCTTGATCCGGTACAACAAAATTGGCAGGGATAAAAAGATGCACCAAATAACAATTTCAATAGTAAAAAAAAGTCTCCTATTTTCCATTGAATAATCCTTTCAGGCAAAACTAATTTCAGAAATCACCCTAAAATCTAACCCGGTTTTATCTTTAAACTTTCGTTTTTGCTCTGTTTCAGATTGATGGATTCTATTATGCCGCTTATTAGAAATTGCCGGTGCAATAATTTCATATCCTTGATCCGGGTGGTTTTCTCTGAATTTTCCAATTGTCTCTTCTAATTTTTCTCTTGCATCACTTAGCCATCCACGATAGGTTCCTGTTTTTAATTCTATAAAAATGATTTTATTTCTATAGATCAGAAATCCTTCGCAACGTTTTATTAATTCGTTGTTTTCTCTGAAAATATCAACACAATAATCAATTGCCTTAAAGGTAACTTCTGTTTTAATAGGATTACGTACTATCAAATCCCATATTTCTTCGTTAACAATATCTATAAATGCAGGTTTCCGTTCACCAGATCTATTATCGCAAATACCAAACCTTTCATTCCTGGTAATAGATTTGCATACTACCCCTTCCTTTTTGCAGTTTCCATCTATCTTATGGCAAGGTGCGGCAAAAAAATCTATTTGCATAAATCTTCAATTTCCAATAATTTCGAAAAAGATTCATTCCCTTCCCCTAATTGTTCATTCAATAAATTCTCATCCGATGGCAAACCTTTGTAATCGCCCAATAATTTGATACTCCCGTCCTTTTCATCAAGCTCATATACCACTAAGTCACCTGGGTTTATAATTGAATGCTCGGGTACAATTTCATAAACCTTTGCTTTTAAATCATCTCTCCCTACCAGTTCTAATTTATTTAGCAAGTTTTTAGCCTCAACTGCCAATGTCAGATAATTGATGATATAGGGGCTGTGAGTTGTCATGATCAGTTTATTGCCAACACTCTTGTTATTGAATTCTACGAGTTTATTTAATAAAATTCCTTGCGAGGTAGGAAATAAATTTTGCTCCGGCTCCTCAACTATATTTATAAAACATCTATTGATAAATCTTGCCTGCACCATACTCACCTGTTTTTTCCTCTCCTCGTCTGAAATTGAATTATCTAAAGTGATTCTGGCAATTTCATCGTTCCTTTTTATCCTTTGATTGACACTAATGTTTGCGTCATTGTTGTCATCAGACTTGGTGATTGAATTCGAAAGATTTTCAGAAACAAGATATAAAGGCACTAATGATTGTAAACCACTTGATGCTTCATTAAGATTTATCTTATAGTCCGGGCCAGAAATTTGGGAAATATCATGGAATTCATCATAATCATAAAAATAATTTCAAATTGGCAATTCAACTTTAGCGCCTTTCAATTCAATCTGAGCGCGCTTAAATTCTTCTGCAAAGTCAGCCAAATGATCTGGAAGCCCTGTCACATTAAATGCGCTTTCTATTGCGCTTAGAAAATTCCGTTCTGCAGATACGTACATTATCTTTGGAACAATATAAATTTCTCCTTCGATTTCCTGTATGACCGGTGGTTTTGGAGAATTGATTAAAACTGAATAAAGATCGCCATGGTATTCTATTTCCGTTTCTTCTGAAATATAATTTTCAATTTTTTGGTACTTACATAAATGCTTGAAAGCATCAAAATTTATGAGACGATTTCTTAATTCCCCCCTGTTTAATGCCTTTTCAATCCACATTATTGTAGAAACCAACTTCGCCAAAGTGCTCTTTCCGCTACCCTGGTTACCGGTTAAAACTGTCACCTTCCTTATATCCATAAATCCTTCACAATCAGGATTTTCATCTGAAACAAAACCTTTCTTTATTGGGCCGAAATTTTTGATTCTTATTTTACTCATCAGGTTTCAAATTGCGAGTTAACAAATATAAGATCATGCATTAAAATAAACCAGTCTTAAGAAAGGCTTTATCTCAGGCATTAGCAATTATAATTTATTAAAACGCTGCAAAGGTAGTAGTTTGCAGGATAAATTAAGGTATCCGTTTGGGGTCATCTTTAGCATTTCACCATACAAAAGAAATATTTAAACCCCATTCACCTTATAATGTTTAAGGAAGGTTGTGTAATTTTGCGTTCCGGCAGAAAGCTCTATCTGAATACCGGAAAGCGCATTTCACTTTATGCTTTCTCAGCCCTGCTTTTTTAATTTGACTTTTAACTTTTGACAATAAAATGCTGGTTCATATTCGCAAGGCAAGGGTAATTGACCCCCAATCCGGTTTTCATAATAAGGTTACCGACCTGCTGGTTGAAGATGGGATAATCCTGAATATTGCATCTTCGATAAAGGCCACTGCTGATAAGGTGATCGAGGCCAAAGGCCTTTGCGTTAGCCCAGGCTGGGTAGACGTTTTTGCCGATTACCACGAACCGGGCTTTGAGCACAAGGAAACATTAGCCAGCGGCCTTGCCTGCGCAGCCAAGGGCGGATTTACAGATGTTTTGCTTGCTCCAAACACCCAACCCACCGTCAGTTCAAAATCTGTAATACAATATATACTTCAGAAAGCCTCAGGTAATATTACCGGCCTGCACCCGCTCGGGGCAATAACCCAGAATATAGAAGGTAAAGAACTCGCTGAAATGATGGATATGCGCATGAATGGCGCTATAGCCTTCACCGACGGCTGGAAACCCCTTCAAAATACCGGACTTATGCTCAAGGCGCTGGAATATGTAAAAGCTTTTCAGGGCACAATCATACAGTTGCCAACCGATATGGGAGTGGCTGCAGGCGGGCTGATGCATGAAGGCGAAACAAGCACCCGGCTGGGCATGGCGGGAATACCTGCACTGGCCGAAACACTGATGGTGCACCGCGATATAGAACTGGTGCGCTACACGGGTTCAAAACTGCATATTACGGGCATATCTGCCGCCGAATCTGTGGCTATGATCCGAAAGGCCAAAGCTGAGGGATTGGCATTAACCTGTTCGGTAACGCCCTATCACCTGGCCCTGACTGATGATGCTTTGACAACCTATGACAGCTTGTATAAAGTAATGCCGCCACTAAGAGGCGAGGCCGACAGGCAGGCCCTGATTGAAGGACTGGCTGACGGAACCATTGACTGTATTGCATCGCACCACCGCCCACAGGAATGGGATGCTAAGGCCAAAGAATTTGATTACGCATCGGAAGGCATGGCCTTACAGGAAATTGCCTTCAATATACTCTGGGATGCGCTGAAGGATAAAATAAGCATTGACCGCCTTTCCGAGGCTATGTCAACCATACCCAGGGATATATTCGGACTCGCAAGTCCTGAAATAAAGAAAGGAAATAAGGCTAATCTCACTATATTTACCACCACAGGGCACCATACCCTCCTGGCAGGCCATGTTCGGTCGGCAAGCAGGAACAATCCTTTTATTGGAAAAAAACTTGATGGAAAAGTAATAGGCATTATTAATAATGGTCAGATTCACCTAAATAATTAAAAATGGAGAATATCACAACTGCAGAGAAAAATAAGATGGCGCTCATTTCAGGGCTTATCCTGGGTGTTATTTACCTTGTTATTTTTTCTGCTTCCAACCTGATGGTGGGCAATTTTATGGTTTATGGTATAGCCAAGTTTGCAGGCTATGCAATTTATATGGTATTAATAGGTGTAATGGCCGCCCGTATCCGTAAAGCCAATGGAGGGTATATTAGTTTCAGGGATTTGTTTGGGGCCATTTTTATCATGATCCTAATATCCGAGTTTTTCTATTATGCCTTTAGCTTTTCCTATTTCAAGTTTATTGACCCTGGTTTTACCGATAAAATAAAAGTGGGTTATGCCGGTATGATGGAGAAATTCAAATTGCCAGATGATAAACTTGACGATTCAATTTCCAAATTCAACAAATCAATTGATGAATCTAAAAACATAACAATAAGTAGCTATATCCTTAACTATTTTGAACTGGTATTGATGGATAGCCTGGTTGGTTTACTGGTCTGCCTCATTGTAAGAAAAGAAAAGCCTTTATTTGGTTGAGAAACTTTGGCGGTTACATTTAACCGCCTGCGATGTTACTTACCAGGTCGGCTTGGGTTAATACCTGATTTCACTTTCCTTATTTCATCTTAGGGGTAAATTTCTTCCTCATTTTAACTGCGGCATCCTGCATTACCGCCTTGCCATGACCGAAAACCGCCTTGTCAAAATCATGTTTTGAGGCTTTAAAAATACTTTTTAAACCAAGTTCCGGGTCTTCATAAGCAATACTCAGGCCCAGGCCCGACATATTACTACAGATATCGCCTGCTATGAGCGCGCCTTCCCCCTTAAGCAGTAAGGCGATATGCCCTGCGCAATGGCCGGGAGTATGTATCACTTCAATGCCACCGGCAATAGGTAGTATATCCCCATCATTAAGGTACTCATCGGTTTTTACAGGTTCCACTGAACTGTCGGAGCGTTTAAGGAACAGGTTATAAATAAGCCAGTTCATAAATCCAGGGCTCTGTATCATCGGTTTTTCTTTGGTTCTCCTTACTCCAATCCCTTTTTCCAGTATCAGGGCATCGGTTTTATGCGCAAGGACAGGTATCCCCAGTCTCTTTTTTATTTCTGCCGCGCTGCCAGAATGGTCTGGATGGGAATGGGTAAGAATAATCCTTTTAAGGTCGGCAGGGTCTTTACCTGCCTTTTTTAAAGCTGCAAATATTTTATCGGCACTGTTTTTCACTCCGGTATCAATTAGGGTGAGTCCATTGTCTTCCACAATAAAGGCATTGACCATACCTAAGCTTATCTGGTAAATATGAGGGGCAATTTGTTCCATTCCTGTTTGTATTTTATTTGTTTATTTATCTGAATTTCACGGATTTTCCCTGAATTCAGCTTCCCTCCTTTATATTCCAAACCGTGTAACTCTGTTTAGGGTATTCACAATTTGAATAAGAACATAAGTTTATATTAAGCACTTACTTTTTTCAATTCTGCCTTCTCTGCCCTATCGTTAACATGTAATGAGCCAGGTGCAAATTCAATTGGGCGGCAGTATTTTATTTCAGTACATTAAATTCAGGGATGGAATATTTAAGGTATTCTGCCGGATAAATTTTGGGCAGAGAATAGCATTTCTTTTAAACAAAGGTTGTCATTCATCCCACCCTGGCTTATAAAGAAATTCAGACAAAAGTACGCTATTGGTTTTAATTTTCAGATAAGAAGCAATGACATTATATTACCTGAAAGATAAATTTTTAGCCTTGAATTTCATTTTGCACTGTTGCGAAACCCTGAGTAAATACGGTTTCTGGAAATAAGCATTCTGGAAATCCGAATGAGGATATACCCATCTTAGACATAACAAGGCGGATCAAATTGCCTGAATTCCATTTATTGACATTTGTCAAATGATATTACCCCGTCCCATTTTATCTTGCGTCCCTAAAATAAATCTGCCGATAAAATGAAAAAGAAACTACCCTGGCTGCTCATTTACTTTCGTTTCCTGCTCACTTTGCCTGCCATATTATTTGGGTATTATGGCCTCACCGGTGCACCCTATATTGCTTTACTGGCTATTGCAGCGCTATCCGATGTTTATGACGGTGTACTTGCACGTAAATTCAATGTTGAAACCGCTGCCATCCGTCAATGGGACAGTATTGCGGATACAGTATTTTTCATGGGGGTGTTTGTTGGTATGTGCCTTGCTTTTCCAGCTTTGGTGAGGCAGTATTCCTGGGGCATTTACGGCATTTTAGGGCTTGAACTTGCGCGTTACCTTTTCGATTTTGGAAAATTTCAAAGAGGGGCCAGTTACCATGCATTAAGCGCCAAGGTATTTGGGGTTAGCCTTCTGGCTGCAACCATATCTGTTATGGGATTTGGTGTTGCTGCTCCGCTTTTGCCTGTAGCAATGGCAATAGGCATCTTATCGGAACTGGAGGGCCTGATAATTTCCATAATCCTTAAAGAATGGACCTATAATGTAAAACATATAGGACGGGCCATAAAACTAAGGAATGCAGCTTAGCCTATTTTACTACAAAAAATCTGCGAAAATTTGTTGAACAACCTTGGGGTCAAATAAAATAGAATACTTATATGCCTGTTTTATTCACGGCTATCCCAATTAAATTCCTTCAGCCTTTCCGAAGTGAAATTATCTCAGGTACTGAATGAGAAATGAGGCGTTCAATTACCATTTTCCAAGTCCTTACCAGGTAATGGTAGATGAATTACCGTTGTCAAGAACCAAGGTTGCCTTGTTGTTTCCCAGGAAAGTAACTGATGCTGTGCGGCTGAAGGCTTTGCCGGAAAAATTGGTACCGGTAAAGTCAATATTTGCAGAACCGGAAATTATTTTCTTAGTGGTTTTGTCAATATTCACATTTTCGGAAGTAAAAGTAAGGGTGCTGTTAAAATTCTGGTTCGAAATAAATGACTGCTGGGCGCCCTTGAGCACATAGGTTTCATTGAGCACATAGGCAGTTGCACCCGATTCTATTCCCGATACCGAAATCTGGGCATTGGTGGTATCATTGGACGACATAAGGATGAGGGAATAGCTGTTGGTACCTGAAATGCTGGTATTATATTGGGTCACTACTCCATTGGTACAAATTGAGGTACGGCTGAAATTGAGGTTGTAATTCCAGGTGAACAGGTCCCCATTCGGATTGGCGCCTGAAATGGCTGTATCCTTAGTTTGCCCACAGCCAAGTCCGGTTGAAGCGGTGAGAATTGCAGTAGTTTCACTTTGCGAGGCTATTCCGCTTGTAGAACCAGAAACTGCATTAGTAACCGCCTGTGTGACATCATCATTTGAAATGGTTGAAGAAGCAGTAGATATAGTGGGGGTGGTATTTGCAGACTGCTTGCTACAACCTGTAAAAACCAGCGCCACAGAAAAAGCAAGGACAAAAAAACAACCAGCTTTAGGGCTAAAAGAAAATGCCGTTGACAACTTTTTCATATCTTGGTTCCTTATTTTTGAAAGCTAAAATTAAGCATTTTTTTAAAACTATTGGGTGAATGGCCTGAAATTTTTAAATTTATTTTTCGATGGCATTGAACTTCCGTTTTATGATCACAAATAGGTTTCAGGGTAAACAACCTTCATCAAATATTTTCTCACTAAGGAACGATGACAAAATAAAGTCCGCCAATTTAACTGTTCTTTTCCATTTCTGCTGCGTTGCAAAAGTCTTTAAATAGTTTACTATTCGCAGCTTTTGCATCTTGCATAAAAGAAAAATAAAATTTAACTTAGTGGACTTTATTTTGTCAACGTTCCTTACAGATTTTTTTGGGACAGAATATTCAACCCGACATTTAAAAAATTAAAAATTGATGTTTAAAAAACAAGTTGCAATATTTCTCCCCCCTAATTGTAAAGACGAGAATTGAGTCAGGAATGTTAGTAGTATTTATAGATTAATTTTTCCTTACTACAAAAATTTGCCAAAGTGGGACAAGATATTAAAATGATGGTCTTCAACCTATAGGCTATCGACAAGATCCTTTCAAAGTAAACATAAGAAATAATATTCACAATGAGGTACCGGCCTCATTGCAAAGGATAATGCCCATAAATGATTAAAAGAATAAAGATTGAACTAAGCGTGGAAAACCAGCAGTGTATACAGGCCGGTTTAAGAAAATGAAGCACAGGTTTTTCAATTAATAATTCATGGTCTTTTTAATATAGAACCAAAAATTTATCGCCTGGTTTTAACAAACAAAACTAATCAACTGAGCTCAATTTCCCTCCGACCAAATGCACGTATTCCGACCTCACTTCCTGGCCGAAAAAAACAGTGCCCTGCCTGTCAAAATCACTTACATCGTCGGTGGTAAAGAATGAGGTATGGCCATTCCGGGTAAGCAGGCTTTCTATTTCCTGGTGCCGGCGAAGGTAATCTGCAAGGCTGCGGGCTACAATTTCGCCCTGTGAAACCACATTGATTCCAACTGGCAGATATTTCAAAATCTTATCAAGCAGCAGGGGATAGTGGGTGCATGCAAGTAACAGGGTATCTATATCAGGATCTTTCTGCAACAACCTGTCCAGGTATTTTTTTACAAAATAATCAGCCCCCTCCGATTGATACTCGCCATATTCCACAAGGGGCACCCACATAGGGCAAGCCAAAGGATGGACCTTAACCTGTGGAAAAAATTTACCGATCTCTATTTCATAGGAGCCTGAATTGATGGTGCCCCTGGTACCCAATATACCTACCGAATTGGTATGTGTATAATTGCCTATTACCTCGGCTGTGGGCCTTATTACGCCCAGTACCCTTTTTTCCGGGGCAATTAAGGGCAGGTCTTTTTGCTGTATGGTTCGCAATGCTTTTGCTGATGCTGTATTGCAGGCCAGTATCACCAGCGGGCAACCCATCCTGAAGAACCAATCCACACACTCGCGGGTATATTCGTGTACGGTTTCATATGAACGGTTTCCATAAGGCGCACGGCCATTGTCGCCCAGGTAAATATAATCATAACCGGGCAATTGTTCGGCAATAGACCTGAATACCGTTAGCCCGCCATAACCTGAATCAAAAATACCAATAGGCCGTGAAGTGGTCATAAAAACTTAAGAAAATACGAACTCAAAAATACCGATCATTTAACAAAGGAACCTTGCAAAAATAATAAAAGGCAACCGTAAGTCGCCTTTTACCAAAAAAACCATTGGCTCCTCCCAAATTCAGCAGGAACAGTGTATTCAAAAAGCTTCGATTAATCTCCGCTTAACAAAATTTAATCAATTCAACCCTAAAACTAAGCCTGCTCAACAACAGTTTCACCGCAATAGGTTTCAAATGCTTTGATCAGGTTTGCCGCGATCATCTGAGCCGGACGGCCTTCAATCATGTGGCGCTCAATCATATGCACTACCTTGCCGTCTTTAAAAAGAGCAATGGCAGGTGATGATGGAGGATAAGGGAGCAGGTGCGCACGCGCCTGTTTTACGGCATCAATATCAAAACCGGCAAAGGTGGTTGTGAGATGGTCGGGCACCTTTTTTGAATTATGAACCGCCATCAGCACACCGGGGCGTGCCGAACCTGCCGAACAACCGCATACGCTGTTGATCATCAGTAAGGTAGTGCCTTTTTCATTAAGGGCGCTTTCCACTTCTGCAGGGGTAAGCAATTCTTCAAATCCGTGGCTGGTCAATTCAGCCTTCATCGGGGCAACTAAATATTCAGGATACATTATTTTTAATTTATGGCGCAAAGTTAGGAAAAAGAGAAGGACTTAAGAATAATACAGGGATAATTAAAATCAATTTCGGCTGCAATAACCCTAAAGTATTTTTCAGGTACCAATGTTTTTATTACATTTATGAAATGATAGAACGTCTTTTTGATATAGTAGAAGAAAGGTGCAATACTGCGCCCGATGCCATAATGCTGGCTGCTAAAGAGAATAATCAGTGGCGTACCTATAGTTGCAGGGAAGTATGGGACACGGCCAGGAAATTAGCCGGCGGCTTATTAACCCATGGCCTTGCCAACTCAGTGCTTGAACCTATGCAGCAGGAAAAAATAGCCATCATTTCGCCCAACAGGCCCGAATGGATGATAGTGGATATAGGAGTACAGCTAACCGGGTCGGTACTTACACCTATTTATCCCACCATTAGCCCAATGGAAATTGCCTATGTGCTGGATGAGGCAGGGGTGCAGATACTATTTGTAGCCAATGCGGATATTTATAACCGGTTCAAAGATTCTTTTAATAACACTCCCACGCTTAAAAAAATCTATTCATTTGACAATGTGGAGGGGGTTTCCAGTTGGAAAGAACTTATCAATAAAAATGCCAATCCAGATGAAACAGTAATTGCCCGGATAAAACCGGAAACACTGGCTACCATTATTTACACTTCGGGTACCACCGGCGACCCAAAGGGTGTAATGCTAACCCACAACAATATTGTAAGCAATATAAAGGACTCCATGCCTGCATTCACCTTTGCCGTAGCCAACAGCAGGGCGCTGAGTTTCCTGCCGCTTAACCACATCTTTGAGCGGATGGTTACTTATATTTATCTGCATTCCGGGGTATCTGTCTATTATGCCGAAAGCATGGACACCATAGGGCAAAACCTCAAAGAGGTGAACCCGCTTGTTTTCACTACCGTGCCCCGACTACTCGAAAAAGTTTATGAGCGGATCATGGGCACAGCGCTTGAGCTCAAAGGTATAAAGCGAATGTTGTTTTTCTGGGCGCTGAACCTTGGGAAAGTTTATGACAATGCCAAACCCGGCAGTATTTGGTACAGGTTGCAGTTATGGATAGCCAATAAACTGGTGTTTAAAAAATGGAGGGAGGCGCTTGGTGGAAATGTTAAAGCCATAGTAGTTGGGTCGGCGGCCTGCCAGGAAAGACTGGTCAGGGTTTTCAGTTCGGCCGGGCTTATCGTAATGGAAGGATACGGACTTACCGAAACTTCTCCGGTAGTATCGGTAAACAGGTTTGAATCAGAAAACAGGAGGGCGGGTACCGTCGGGCCGCTTATCGATAATGTGCAGGTAAAAATAGCTGATGACGGTGAAATACTGATTAAAGGCCCGAATGTAGCCATAGGCTATTATAAGCATCCCGACCTTTCGGCCGCAGCAATGGAGGATGGCTGGTTTCACAGCGGGGATATAGGCCAATGGGTTGAAGGGCGGTTTTTGAAAATCACTGACCGGAAGAAAGAAATATTTAAGACTTCTGGAGGTAAATATGTGGCGCCACAGGCTGTTGAAAACAAAATGAAGGAAAGCCCTTTCATTGAACAGATGATGGTGATAGGCAATGGACGAAAATTTGTGAGCGCATTAATAGTTCCCAGTTTCCTCCAGGTAAGGAAATATCTTCTGGATAATTTCCCTTTGATGAATATTCCTGAAAACAATATTCACCTGGTAAAACTCCCGGAAGTAATGGCCTTGCTTCAAAAACAATTAGACAAATACAATGTATTTTTCAGCCATCCTGAACAGGTGAAAAAAATTTCCATCCTGCCCCACGAATGGACCATTGACAGCGGAGAACTTACCCCATCCCTGAAACTGAAAAGAAAAATTATTGAGCAGCATTTTTCCAAAGAAATCGAGCAGATGTATGGCGAATAGGTAGGAGGATGTAAATTCCTTTACCAAAACCTTTAGCCGTTTATTTTGTTTTCATGTACTATATCCGGTTTTAGACTTAAATCCTTTTTAAAACCTTGTCAATATGTATTTTGTATCAGGCACCCGGCTTAGATTAAGGTCTTTATGGTTTTTACCAGCCTTTATGAAATCAAATAATGCGGTAATAAAGCAATTAAAAATCACTGGTGGTTTTGCGGGAGGAAAAGAACTTATGGACAAGGGGCTGGTATTCTGGACCCTGACTATTTGGGAGCAAGAATCCGACATGAAGGTTTTCAGAATTTCTGAACCTCACCGGAAGGCCATGCAAAAACTACCCGATTGGTGCAATGAAGCAACTTATGCACATTGGCTTCAGAAAGACAAAGAGTTTCCGGAATGGAGTTTTATTTATGATAAAATGGTAGCTGAGGGGAAAGTGAGCAAGGTAAGGAACCCTTCAGAAAAACACGTTTCAAAATCATTCCCACCCATAAAATGGAAAAAGACCGGAAGGGCCTTTTAAAACAGAAAAATTAGAAATAGGGCTTCTTAAAAATCAGCTAAATGACATATTATTTGTACCGAAATAAATAGCGGCGGCAATAAGTATACCATATAAAACAATAAATATAATGATGGATATACCCAGGTATTTGAAAGAATTTTTGAGGTAATTGACTGCCAATTCAAAATCCTGTTGATTTGTAGCTGAAATGGCTTTCTTTAATTTGGCTGAGTACATCAATAAGGCATAGGTGGGATAAAAATAAAGCCCAAGCAATACAGCGCCCCCGCCAATTATATATCCGATTTTATAGGCCAGACTATTGTTTTCAGGGTTAGTATTATTTCCAAGGCTTGTAATTGAGAAAACAACAAAGCCCAACATTACCAGGCCCATAATAATAAAACCAAGTATGGCGAGGAACCTTGTCCATTTAGCCATTGTAAGCAAAATGAATTTTACCCGGTCGTTTATTTCGAGATTGAATATGGGTGATTGATTATTAAATTGTTTATTCAGCATAAAACTTCTTTATTATGAAGAACGCAAAATAAATAATTTTTCAGGCGCGCCCTATATTTCCCAGACAGTTTTTTATCTGCAAAATCTGCTAAAGTTCAGGATATGGCTATGGCGGGTTCCCGGCAAGAGAAACCCGCAAAAGACATTTAGTTTAATAGCAATAGGATGATAAGGGCTGATCATCGTTTATCATTAACACAATAATTATGCCAGTTTTTACTTTTCATAAGAAATTCCCAAAAAAATATTTTTGACAATTAAACCCTAACTCAGCCATCAAGTTACGTAATCGATATATTTATTTTTTCCAGTAGTATTTTCGTAGCCTTTATCTGTGGCTCTGGGTACCACTTGTCATTGATCCTGACTTTTTTTATCTCATACAGATGCTTTATAAAATCAGATACTGAATACCGGCTTAGCTGCTTTGCCTGATGTAACATTTTGTAAATAATATAATACCATTGAAGAGCAATGTGATTGACAAACATCCAGCCTTGCAGTCCATCTTCATTTTGCATATAAGAGCTGTCTGCTACCAGAATGGTTTTCAATCCATCGAACATTACTTCAATCGTATTTCTACTTTTGTAAGTAGCATATATCTGATCGGCGGTAAGGGAGGTATTGGTAACTATTGTCATAGTGCCGAAAGCATGCCTGCGTTTATAAAAGCCTTCTTCATTGTAGCTCTCGGGAACGCTGACTGTTCTGTCCAGATAATCCTTTTCCTCCTGTACTTTTAGTTTATCATCCCTGAAGCCAGCTACCTGCATCCCATTCACCTCCCATGTCGCATACCATACATAGCGGTCATTGTACTTAAACCGGTTCCGTGCATTTTGTATCAGGTTATAGTCTATCAACGCATTGTCCCGTTTCACCGGCATGATGAACTTTATCCCTTCCGAATTAAGTGAATCTACATTTGCAAGCGAATAAAACCCCTTATCTGCTATTACAACAGCTTCGTTCAGTCCACTTTCCTGCATGCACATCTTAAAAGCAATCACCTCCCGTATGTTACCTGCATAAAGCCTGTAAAATACCGGTTGCAATAGTTTGGCCGAATAGATGTACATCAGGTTGAACTGCTTGTCAAATATCATATCGCTGTTATAACCTTCCTTTGCATAGTACAATTTGTTGGACGCGCTGAAAATATTAGTCATGTCAACCATGACATGATCATCCGGTTTAATAAAACTTTTGAGGTAGTTGGCAGCAGCAGACCGTTGTGTCCCAATTCTACGCAATGCATTACTGAATGTTTTATCATTGAGTGTAAATGTATTGTCGGCTACAAGCATGCTCTTGGCAATATGAAATGGCATATTCTTTATAGGACTATGATGAACCAGACGGCAATATGCCATATAGAGAATCCATTTCCACTCATCCGGAAAGAATTGCTTCAGTTTTTCAATAATCTCAGTGCTGTAGCTATTTATGAACCCGGTGAAGCCACTCTCCCGAACACAAATAGTATCAATATCAACTGCATTAACCTGAGGCTTTTGAAGTAGTCGCTTTTCTGACTCAACAAACCCTTCCCCCTCAGTTATGGTGCCCAATAGCCTACCTGTGATTTTCCTTGACCGCTTAAGCGCCGGATCATACTTAGATGTGACTGAATAGAGGTAGTACCTACCCTTGATGTTTCTAAGTTCAGTACCCTTGCTCTTGTGCCTGAGGGCCCATTCTGGATGCGGTGATTTTGATATTTTAGTCATTAGCCTACGTAATTACGTAATTGCAAATTAACAACAAAAAAACCAGCAAAACAAGTGCTGGCTTATATTTTGACCTATAGATTACGTAATATCGTTGCAGAGTTAGGGATTAAATGAGGAAAGTATTTTCCAAAAAGATCCCCCTGGGAAGCAAGGCTTCGGAGGGGGAGCTTTTAAAGTGTATTATTTCAAAAACCCATTATTGGGCTTTCAGGTTAAATTCTCTTGTTATGGTGGTCATCGGGCCATCGGCAGGTTTGCCATCCTTATCAAGAAGGGTAAGGATCACTTTACCTTTGCCGGTTCCCAGATTCTGGATGAAATTGGGTTCCCATTTATCAAGGGTTGTGGTATATTTTTGTGATTCCCTGTTTTCATTGGCTATTTCGGCCTTTACTTTATATCCGTCGGTGGCAAGGGTGCAATTCCATACATAATAGTCGAGAAGTACATTAGTTGTATCCTTGCCTACATAATCACCCTTAGGGCGACTATAGAACACCATAGGCGTCTTGGGGTCTTCCAGTTTTTTAAGGTTGCCTTTATCATCAATTTTGAAATGATAAACCAAAGCTGCACCCTTGCTTTTTATAGACTCATGGTAGGAACGCGAAAGGAAGGCCATCAGGAAATGTTCCTTTCCATCATTGGCCAGCACCACTTCATTCTTTGGTTCATACAGGGCTTTGTAGGGCGAATTGTCTAAAATAAAATGGATATGCTGACCTTGTGCCGAATTATTGCACATTTTATTGCCATTATCTGTAGTCTGCATTTTCAATTCATAATTCTTAACCTCAAAAGTAAAGGTGACTTTGGTAGAATCCTTTCCGTTTTTTTCACCTTTTGCCGAAACACTGATAGAAGCGTCCTTATAATCAGGCGAGGCGCTTACCATAGCCAGCGAAACCGCCGGCAGTGGCACTGATTTTACTGTATCGGTAGTAGCCGTGCCGTTAGTTCCAGCTGTATTGCTATTGCCGCAGGCCGAAAACAGGAGAATGCTGCCGGCAGATAATGCTAAAAGTGTATTTGTCTTCATTCTACAATATTTAGTTCAAAAGTAATATATTTTTACGAATCGGCAGGATTTTTTTCTGTAAATCTTTCCCAGGCTCTAATTAATTATTAATCATGACTTTATCCGGAAATATTCTGCGAGCAGATATGAAGCAATAAATCCTTATCTCTTTTTGCGAAATGAAACCTACAAAAAAAATTATAACGGCCTTCTACTTCAAAATACCCTGGAGCACTTTGATATCTCCATCAATAGGTTGAGTATAATTAAGGCCAAGGATTTTTGCAATCATGGGATAAATGTGCACGTTCTCAAAACCCGGTATTTCCATATTTTGTTTAAAATCGGGGCCCCATGCATAGAATGTAGCCCTCATTTCGGGCAAGGCGGGATCAAAGCCATGCTGCCCCAATTGAGTTGGCCATTTCCCCAGGTTGAACACTTTGGGTAAATGAGGTATAAGTATTATATCACCTAATCGGTTATAAGTATCATCTTTATGGCTGTAGTGCCAGCGTTCAGGCATATTTGTGGTTAAGTAAACATCGAAATCCACAGCCTCTTTTTTGAGGTTATTATAAGTTGGCAATATATCAGCAGCATCCCTGGCATACAGATGAACAAGGGCAGTGCCGGGAACAACCTTAAATTTAAAGGTATCAACAGCTGCAGGCAATCCCAGGGTATTTTTGGTATCTACAGTAGTCATGCCATGGTCTGAAACAAATATATAATCTATATCCAGGTCAAGGGGTGCAAGGGCTTCCGTCATTTTCTTCACACTTTCATCAATAAAATGAACCGCTTCTTCCGTTTCTTTAGAATCGGGGCCATATTTATGCTCAGCATGGTCCACCTCGGGAAAATAAAACGTAATCATATGAGGCCTGCGCTCTTCAGGCAATTCAAGCCATTTTTTAAGTTCTTTGATTCGGGTATCAATATTAATCTTATCGTTATAATTATAATAGTAAGTCGGCCTTATCCCCTTAACGGCCGTTTCAGAACCTACCCAGTAAAAACTGGCTGACAACATCCGGTTCTCTTCTGCAAGTACCCATAAGGGGTCGCCGCCATACCAGCTGCTGTCGGCAACTTCCTTCCTGTTGCTGAGTCCATAGACTGCATTCCTCTTTTTATCATACATATTATTATCGGCCAACCCACTGTGCGATGGGTATAAACCTGTGGCAATGGTATAGTGATTGGGAAAGGTGAGGGAGGGGAAAGATGGTTGCAGATAAGCCGCACTTATGCCTTTATGACTTAGTTCCAAAAGCGTATGGGCATTATATTTCTTAGCCAGGTCGTACCGGAAACCATCGGCAGAAATCAATATCACATAAGGCTTTTTCATCTGTCTTTTTGAATTTGTCCTATCTGGAATAATATGCTGGGTGGTATCCTGTGCATAGCCCAAAAAACCGATAAGTGATAATATAAAAAGAGAAAGATAACGGAGCCAGGCCATGAAATTGAAATTTAGCGTTAAAGATATGGAAGGGAGAGAAAGGGCTGTAAAATGAGGACAAGTTTCATGAAAAGATAATTTTACGAGGGGTATATTCATTGGCTTTGAAATGATGATTTTATAAACCGTGCTTTTGATTAAGTCACTACTTTTTATTTACTTATTCCGGAAATATCCCCTATCTATTAAACCTATCAACTCATCAACTTTTTTTTTGAAATTCTGTAGTTTCCTCTTTACTTTTGGCCTTCACTCTTTTATTTTATTTTAAATATACTAATCCTTCCATTTGGATTTAAAGGTTTCATATAATGAGGACGAACTGGTGGCTTTGCTGAAACAGCAAAGCAGGGAAGGTTTTAATTACCTTTACAGGCAGTATTCGGCTGTATTATATGGAGTTATCAATAAGGTAGTTTACGATGAGCATATAGCCCAGGATGTGCTGCAGGAGGTTTTTGTGAAAATCTGGAACAATATCGGGCTATACAATTCCCAGAAAGGCAGGTTATATACCTGGATGCTCAATATCGCCAGAAATGCCGCAATTGACAAGTTGCGGTCGAAAGGGGAAATTATGAAAGGCAAAATCCATAAAGGTGAGGATGTCGTAAATAATTTGTCGGGGGTGATGAAAACGGAGCAAATGACTGATGGCATAGGATTGAGAAAAATGGTGTCGGAACTGAAACCTGAACATGAATCAATAATAGACCTGGCTTATTATAAAGGTTTTACAATGGAAGAAATTTCACAAACCCTGAATGTGCCTGTAGGAACGGTTAAGACCCGGATGCGAAGCGCTATACAACAATTAAGAAATGTGTTTACCCAATAATAGTTTATTTTTTAAATTAAGTGAATACTAAAGAATACATAGAATCCGGCATTTTTGAAGCCTATATACTCGGCGCTCTTTCTCCTGAGGAGGAAGCGCTGGTAGAGGCTAAGATTGCCGAATATCCTGAACTGGGTGTTGAACTGCAGGGCATAGAGACCGCATTGCAGCAATATGCAGCCATGGAGGCCAAGGTCCCACCGCCAGGCTTTGAGGAAAAAGTATGGGAGGCCATTACATCCTCAGCATCCGCTGAAGGTGGTAATGTTGACCCTGAAACTCCCAAAAAGCCCGTTTTTATTCCTTTTCAGCCCGAATACAGAAAGCCTGTTTTTCAATGGAAATATGCGGCAGTATGGATAGCCCTTGCTGGCAGCCTTATAGCCAATATGCTGATGTGGTACCAGAACAATCATTCCCAGAGTGAAAAACTGGCCATGAATGAAAAAATAGAACTATTACAAACCAACCAGGACAAACTTACCGGATTGCTGGCCACCTACCAGAAAGCGACCAACATGATGGCAGATACAGGCATGCAAACCATTGTGATGCATACGGTTGTAACAGGCCACGCCATGGCGGCTACCCTTTACTGGAGCAAGGGTAATGGGGAAGCTTATGTATCGATGGAAGCCCTGCCCCAACCACCTAAAGGTATGCAATACCAGTTATGGGCTATACAAGGCGGCAAACCGGTAGATATGGGCGTGTTGCCCAATGATATGGCTAATACGCCTGCCATGCAAAAGGTAAGCAAAGAAATTATGTCAAGTGAGGCTTTTGCGATTTCACTTGAAAAAGAAGGCGGCAGTCCATCGCCTACCATGAAAAATATCTATGTGATGGGGAAACCCTCTTAGAATTTTCTGGGGTTTATGAATTTATTTCCCCCTCTTTCCTTTTTCTGATTATTGTCTTATTTATCTGGCTTTTATTCTTCTCTTTGGTTAAATGCCAATTACCTTTTTTTGGCGCATAATTGGGAAGCTTTTCTCAAGTCAATCTCTGTAAATGTAAACAAGGAAATTTTAGGAAATTGCTATGTAGGTCCAGTTCCTTTGAATTAGCCCTGTGAGCCTTCACTACCTGGCCCCCTCACCAAAAAATGAGGGTAAGCAAAGATGGCCGGATCAAATACCAGAAGGGTAAATAATTTCCTTAAAATAATTCAGAAGAAATGAACCTATACAAGGATGTGCAGGTAAAATGTCATTTCCATTTTACTTTTTTAAAAAGGTGGATACTATCAACGATGCGTATTGTAATTATACAATATACATAGGCCACAAAAATTGTCTATTGACTTATAACCGTCATCTTATAAGCGTAACAGTACCTTTAAGCATTATTTGGCTATGGTCGGGACGGGAGATAACAACCAGGTAATTATAAACGCCAAGGTCTTGTTTAACTCCATTGAAGGTGCCATCCCATCCCTTGTCAGCATCATTGGATTTATACACCAACTGGCCCCAACGGTTGAAAATGCTGAAATCATCCAGCTTGTCGTACCGGAGGTTACCGATTTTGAAAATATCATTCAGGCCATCACCGTTGGGTGTAAACGCCGAAGGCAAAAATTCAGAATCATTGTAATAAACATTTATGTCCACATTGGCTGAATCTTCACAACCATTCTCATTATAGCCATAAACCAAATAAATAGTATTCTCAACAGGTGTGGCCACCGGGTTATTGATATTGGGATCAGATAGCGTTCCGTTATCAGGACTCCATAAATATTTTGTTCCGCCATCTACATTCAGTTGAACGCTGCTACCGAGGGGAATTGTGGTTCCAACAGTAACATTACTAAGGAAATAAATATGGGGACTTGGATTAAGGGTAAGCGTTTGAATTGTAGAATCCTCATAACAAACAGGATTGAAACCAACCAGTTTCACAGTATAATAGGATGTTTCCTGTTCAGCCCTGTAATAATGTACAGGGTTGGTATCGGTATCTGTAACGCTGTTTTTATCCCCAAAATACCATATATATTTATAAGCGTACTGGGAGGTATTGGTAAAGGAAACCGTGTCTTCAACGCAGCCATATTTTATACTGAAATCGAATCCGGTTTCCGCATTTACGGTAACTATTACTGCAATCGTGTCCCTGGGACTTTCACATCCGTTTACGGTCTGGCTTACAAACCAGAGCGTAGTGCCAAGGTTATCGGTATTGGGTACGGGATCTGTGGCGCTCCCAGTTCCGCCTGTGCCTACATTGTACCAAAGCAGGCTGGTTCCGGTTGCAATAAGAGGTATGGCTGGCGCATGCTGGCAATAGAATACAGGAGTAGTTACCAAGGGAGCCGGGGGAATGGGGTTCACAGTAATAGCAGTTCCTGAAGTATTTACACATCCGAAAACATCGGTACCGGTCACAGAGTAAATAATGGAAGATGGCGGTGTCGCCACTACACTTGGCCCGGCGCTGTTGTTCAGGGTCGCTGCCGGGCTCCATACATAAGTAGAAGCGCCACTTACCGTGAGTGTAATACTGGAACCAAAGCAAATGGATGCATTTGCAGGAACTACAGTTATCACTGGCAGGGGGTGAACGGTAACAGTTACGCTTGCACTATTGCTACAATGGTTAATATCGGTACCTGTAACAGTATAAGTTGTTGTGGTTGAAGGATCGGCCCATACATGGGCGCCTGTTGTTACGCTTAGCGCGGTTCCGGGTGTCCATAAATAACTAAGTCCGCCACCTGCAATCAATTCAACTGACTGGCCTATACAAATGGAAGCGCCAGTTGGCCCGGCAACTACCGGGGGCAAGGGATTGATATTAACAGTAATCGGGGTTCTGGGACTTTCGCAACCACCTACAGTCTGGCTTACATACCATGTAGTGGAACCAGCAGTTGTGGTTGGTGGTATTGGGGCCGTGGCGCTACCAACCCCACCTGTAGCCACAGTGTACCAAAGCAAAGCTGCACCTGTTGCTGTAAGCGCAGGCGCCGTAGTATTCTGGCAGTAAACCAAAGGCGAAATGACTATTGGGGCAGTAGGAATAGGATTCACCGTTACGGTTACGTGCCCTGTATTCACGCAGCCATTAATATCAGTACCTGTAATAGCATAACTGGTAGTAACCACCGGTGTTGCAGTAACACTTGAGCCTGCACCGCTGCTCAGTGTAGCAGATGGGGTCCAGGTATAGGTAAGCGCACCGCTGGCAGTAAGTACTACATCAGACCCAATACAAATGGTAGGCGCAACCGGAGTAATAATAATAACCGGAAGCGGATTAACTGTTACCAAAATTGAAGCCGTGTCGGTACACCCATTGGCTCCGGTTCCGGTAACCGTATAGATTATTGTTGAGGCCGGATTAGCCGTAACTGCCGCAGTTACCGTAGAACTAAGTGAAGTTCCGGGGCTCCAGCGGTAGGAAACTCCGCCGCTTGCTGTAAAAGTAGTACTCTGTCCTATACATATCGAGGCCGCCGCAGGTGAAATAGTAATGGCAGGCAATGGTTTCACAATTACTGTTATGGAATCCCGGTTACTTTCGCATCCCGTTACTGTCTGGCTCACATACCAGGTAGTGCTTCCAACTGTTGTTGTTGGAGGCACAGGGGCTATACCCGAACCAACCCCACCGGTTGAGGATGTGTACCAGAGCAGACTTGTGCCTGTAGCGGTCAAAGCCGCCGCGGTTGCATTCAGGCAATAATTTACCGGTGAAATTACAGTTGGCGGAGCCGGAAGCGGGGAAACATTTACAGTTATTGTTGTGGAATTGACGCAACCATTGGCATTTGTGCCTGTAACGGTATAAGTGGTAGTTATCGCCGGATTGGCAATGGGATTAGTGCAGGCCGTACAGGATAAACCAGTGGCCGGCGACCAAACATAACTTACAGCGCCGGTAGGCATTAGTGTTACCGAATTACCTGCACAAACTGATGCTGCCGGAACGGTTATAACCGGCAATGGATTTACGGTAATGGTAACCGCGCTGGTATTTACACAACCGTTGGCCCCTGTACCCGTAAGATTATAGGTTGTCGTTGACAAAGGGGTAGCGGTAGGATTTGTACAGGCTGTACATGACAGGGTGCTGCCAGGCGCCCAGGTATAACTTACACCCCCGCTTGCCGTAAGAGGCGCTGAAGCGCCTATGCAAATGGCGGTTGCCGTTCCTGCAACTATCACTGGTAATGGCTTAACAGTAACCCTTACTGTGTCGGTATTGGTACATCCGTTTGTGGCCGTTCCGGTTACCGTATAGAGCGTAGTTCCCAAAGGGGTGGCAATGGTTGTGGCGCACGGAATACAGGAAAGTCCGGTACCCGGCGCCCATACATAACTGACAGCCCCTGACGCGGTTAAGGTAGTGGATACGCCCTGGCAAACAGAAGCGCCCGGGGTGGTAAGCACAGTAGGAACCGGTAAAACGGTAATGGTATATGCCCTGGTCTGAGTGCCTGCAAGCGGGCAGTTATTGTCCTGGAAGGTTACATAAAAAGTATAGGTACCAACGGCAACTCCGGTGGTACTCCAGCCAAAAGTGCAGACAGGATGATTGGTACTGTTGTTTACAGTAGTAAATGTAGCGCCAGTGGGTAACCCGGTTGCGGTTACAGTAATATTATTAAAAGTATCGCTTTCGGTTGGGCGCAGGGTAATGGTAAATGGACCCACATTCTGGCAAATATCAAAGTCCGAACTGTCAACAATGGTTCCGGCGCTGCTGGTACTGAAGCCCCCGGTTGGCGGCGGGTCCGTACAGGTTAGCACCAGGAAAGACATTTCCCGCTGGCAGGAACCAACAAAGGTAGTCCCCAACCTGTATTCATCAATATTGTAAACTACCAGGGAACGTTGCAAGGCATTGGGCGTAAAAGAAATCTGGCCGGTAAAGTTATTGAAGGTAAATGCGCTGGTTGCAAGAGGGGCTGTGGGACTGAAACCGGTAGAATAGGTGACAAGGCCACCAATGGCAGTACAAACCGCTGTGCCATTATAGGCTGAAATAAGCGAGAATGCAAGGGAATCGCCATCAGGGTCATGTGCCCCAGGGTTATAATTATCAGCTACACCCAAACAGAAAAAGGGGGTGGGCAATACAGTCAACTGCGCGCTGGTATTGTGGTAAACCGTATTGTTCAAAGTATCAACCAGCTGGATGATACTGGATCCTGGGCCAACAATATTGGTAATGGTGGAACCTCTTCCTGCCGAACCTCCGCTGGTTCCCATATTGCCGGTAAAAAGGAAGCGCCATGTGGCTGAGGTATAAGGAAGTGTATAAGTACCCGTAAATATAAATTTTTTAATGCCAGGAATGGTATAGGCCAGGCTGGTACATTGGGTAAGGTCGCTATCAGCCGGGCAAACCGGTGTAATTTCAACACCGTTGGTTGGAGCCTGGAGGGCAAGATTGATACTGCCTATAGAAGTAGATGCGTCATAAATACAAATAACCGGAGAACTAACTGAAAGCGCCGGGAATGAAGCGCCTGCACAGTCGCCATATACCGCCATGGTGATCTGGTAAGTATTTCCTGCAACCCAGGTATAATATAAATCTACCCCAACAATATGCGTAGCAAAAGCGCCTTTTCCCAGGAATGTAAATATCAGGAAAAGTAGGGTCCGCAAAAAGGTAAACTTATTTTTCATAAAATTTAACTCATGGGTTAACTTGTAATTTTTATTTTGACATTCTCACTTATATTTCTCAAATGTAGTAAATGTTCCCGAATATTTTATTTCATCCTGAAAAAAAACAGGGGCTCATAAGAATTAAAGGTATAATTTGTAAATCATCCAAAATAAGGATTAGGAAACCGGTTAAAAGGCCTTGGCAGTTATATTAATCTACGGTTAAAAAAGACGTTTTTATACTATTTAGATGCCCAATAAAAATAATGCCACCCATTTTCAAAAGACCATTTTACCAAGGACAGTAATAATATGAAAGCCCAACCGGTAATATTGCTTTGATAAACTTGGAATCTGTCGGAACTTCATGAATCTAAATCCTGCAATTTTTTTTGAAGCAAAGATTCACATTTATGGGTCTGCAAATGGAGTAAAGGTATCCTGAAAATAGCCATAAAGGGTACAATTCGAATTAAAAATACACAGAATGCCCTTTGTAGCCTTATTATTAGAAAAACAAGGCTTGTAATAATTCAAAGCCTAAACAACAGACCCTGTTTATATAAATATACAAAATGTGCTGTAATAACCGGGATCAATATCCAGAAAGTATCAGGAACAAAAAAGAAAAACTGCCAAATGAGATAAGAACAGATAAGGTAAATGAGGTGAAGAATGAAAATGGATTCTTGTGCGCAAAATCAAACCACATTAACAGTGTTTTTCCGGGAGTCTTCGAGGTTAGTGATCTTGGCAAAATAGGCTGATGCAATTTTGTTCAGCTTTTTACGCAGCACCCTTCTTCTTTCAGCAGGAGCGAACAGGAGCACCCGGTTGCGTTCCATAATAAAATCATTCGCAATATCTTTTACTTTTATGATCTGATTGCTTTGGGCATTAAGAATAATCTTCTTCAACCAAATGGTGACTTCGCAGTAGGTATTATAATAGTCCAGGAACTCAGTATCTTCTCGTGTGTACATATTACAGCAATTGACTAAAATTAATAATAAACCTTCACCAATATTCCATATCTTTAGTTTTTAAAATCCTTTGGTCAGCGCCACATAAAAAGCAGATTTTTTCACTAAAATATTGGCAATAAAATTCTTATTAAAAAACCATATCCACAAACTATTAAAGCTGCAATTTTTACGTCTTTTTAGCTTATAAAAGCCTGCTTATTAGCTCAAAAGCTCCAGCTTTTAAGCTAAAAAGCTGGAGCCTTAAAGCTAAAATTCTTACAAAACCCAGCTTTTCTGACGGGTAATAACACATACACCCAGAGTACCTTTACATCCTAAAATTCATCAAAAACAGTTAGTTATGAAAAGGAAATTATTGTACGCATTATGCTTCGGGATTGCAATTGCGGCATGCAGAAAAGAAAGTTCAGATGTAAAACCATTAACATCCAAAAACGTAGCAGGCGCTCGTTCAGGAAATAAGTTTGTGGACACCAGTTCAGTTACCGGTTCCCAGTTTATTAGTATGACTGATGCAAATACAATGATTAACAGTTATCTTAGCAGCATCAATTCACCCCAAAACGACACTGATGTGAGGTCTTTTTCCATTAATGCTGATTCATTGAGGGCCTATCTTGCCGATCCTACAGTGAAAAATGTGAAACTAATGCTTGGCCATACCATGGCTTATATTAACGCTGGCAATGCAGGGCAATATGCGGGTTACCAAAGCGGTGCTATTACCATAATCATTGCCGGGTATGATTCATTAGGTAATTACATTTACCATGGCGGTAGTGTTCTTGACCATGCTGCCCCATGTCCGTATACTTGTGTAAACGGACCAGCAGGTAATTATCTTTTACAGTAATATTATGATATATAGAATAACAAATTATATTTATTTAATATCATTACTTTTTGCCAGCATTTGCGGTATTTACCGATATAAAATATTAGATACTGCGTCCAAAGTCTTATCAATTTTAATTTGCTGCGCATTCTTAAATGAATGCGCAGCCTTTTATTTAGCAAGGAAATTTCATGATAACCTACCTCTTTACGCCATCTATTGTTTTTTGGAATTTGGTTTAATTTGTATTTATTTCAATTATATAATAGATATTTTTATTCAAAGGAATTTAGGTATTTATATAGCAATTACCGGTATAATCCTTGGCATCCTCAACCTAATCTTTATCCAAAACCTAAATAGCCTGGATTCTTATTTTTTATTTTTAGAAGGCCTTTCTATTATTGGCATGTCATTATTTGCCTTTTTCCGATTGCTGTTACGGCAGGACACCCTACATTTGTTTAAATACCAACATTTTTGGTTCATCAGCATATTAGTTTTTTTCTGGAGCATCACTTTTCTTAACTGGGGGCTTTATGATTATATCAATATGCGCGTGGGCCATGAAGCCTGGAAAATAAACGCCGGATTGTTAGTTATAAGTTCGTTTACTTATACTTGCTTTGGCGTTGTTTTTTTGTTGTACCCTAAAATGCAAAAACCTAATGAATGACCACTACATCATCCCTCTTTTTGTAGCGGGCACCCTGCTGCTTGCTTTATTTGCTTTTTTCCTTGTTACCTATCTTGTGGTGGTGCGTAATAAACGAAACGCCTATATGCTTGAAAAAAGGCAGATGGTATTTGACCATGAAAGCAATATACTGAAGGCCAAAATTGAAGAGCAGGAAAGCACCATGGACCAGATATCGAAGGAGCTGCATGACAATGTGAAATCGGTATTGGGATTTGCACAGATGAGTATATCCAGGATAAGCGACCTTGCCACATCAGACGAACAGGTAAAGCTGATAGAAAAAACCAATTTCCTTATAGGACAAGTAATTGACGACCTCCACAATATAAGCCACTCGCTCAACAGCAATTTTGTGAGGCATATAGGGCTAATAGATACCCTTACCAAGGAACTTGAGCATATAAAAAATTCGAAAAGTATTACCTATTCTTTTGAGATAATGGGTGAACCATATTCGCTAAGCCCTGAAAAAGAACTGCATATATATAGAATAGCACAGGAAGCCATGCAAAACTGCGTGAAGCACGCGAAAGCTACAAACCTGAATTTTATTCTTACCTTTGACCCCGGGTTGTTTATGATGCAGCTTACGGATAACGGCGTTGGATTTGCTAAGGAAAAAATTTACGATATGAAGGGACTTGGGTTCCTGAATATGTTTCAGAGGGCGAGATATGTGGATGGCACCCTTGATATTCAATCTACGCCATTCGAAGGAAGTTCTGTAACTTTGACTTTAAACCCTGGCGATAATGGAAGAAACAATTAATTTTGCGATTGCGGAAGACCACGAACTGGTGAGAAAGGGGCTGATAGATATGATCCTCACTTTCGGAGGGTTTAATATGGTAATTGAGGCGGTTAATGGCAAGGATCTCTTCAATAAATTATCAGTTGCACCATCACTACCCGATATAGTGGTAATGGACATCAATATGCCCATTTGGGACGGTTATGAAACCCTTGATAATATCAGGAAGAAATGGCCGGCGCTTAAGGTACTCATTCTCACCATGCACGCTCATGAATTTGCCATCATCAAAATGTTCAGGAGCGGAGCCAATGGCTACCTGCTGAAAAATTCGAGCGCCAAAGAACTTTACAAGGCCATGTCTTCCATCCATCAGACCGGTTTATACTTTTCTGAGATCGCATCAAGCAACCTTTACCACCGTCTGCAAACCTCAAGGGTAATGCCTGCGCTTACGGATAAGGAAATACAACTATTGAAATTGTGCCATACCGACCTCACTTATAAAGAAATAGCCGACCGGATGGAAATATCCGAACGCAGTGTGGCGGGATACCGCATCAGCCTGTTTGAAAAACTTGGGGTCAATAGCCGTGCAGGGCTCGTGGTATGCGCCATACAAATGGGCCTTATCTCTGTGGAATAAGGGGGGCATGAAATTCACCGCTGTAGTTGGTATTTTCACCATTAACCATTTCTGATAGCGCAATTAACCTATTATCTTATTGGGTCATTTTCATATTGAAATATTCAAACAGGATTAAGGCGATAGTTTTCAGTGAAGACACCATCACAGTGAAAAAATCAGGCCTGGTCCGGTTTCTTAAGAGATTTCTCCACAATCCTCCGCATCTCACTCAAATCGAAATGACGGCATTGATTGGGCTTTGACATGTGGCATACCTATGTCCATGCAGAACAACAGGAAACATATAGCAAAAATGACGCACCCTCTCCCTGAGAGTGGGCCGGGGTTAGGCCACCACGCAGGTTAGCCGGAATAATAAAATAATTGTCACAAACCTGAAAAAGGTGTGGCAAATACGCAAAATTTCAATATAAAGTGGATTTGTTTCTTTGAAAAACAGTATAAAATCATTGCCGTGCAGGATGCATTTAGCCTATCACAGGGTTGTAAATGGGAACCTTATTAAAAAAAAGACAGGTATAATTTGGGTAAATCAATCCTTTTTCTGACGGTTAAGTAATTCCCGGGCGGAAACTCTCTTTATTTCACCGTTGACGCAAATGACTGCAGTTTCATTATTAGCGGCTTTCTGTTCATACAGTCTTTTTATTGCCAGTTTAAGACCATATTCTACTTTTGCATAAAAATCATCACTTGCTGGATCAAACACCATCGGATTGTTTTTTAATTACAGCCCAAATTTCGTTATTTTCCACAATATTTTCAAACTTTTTTTTGCCGCTTGCTATTATGTCCAATGTATCCCATGAATTATCTGCCAAAACCCAACCATCGCAGACCGGCATAAACAATCTGAAAAAATTTCGTATCCCTTTATAATACCTTCTTTCTACCACATCAGCCGGTATGTGGTGGCCACCCTTGCTTACCCTTTCAGCTACGCGCTGTAGGGCCAGTGAGGGGGCATTGAGCCAAATAAATACTATTTTCACAGTATAGCCCATACCTTGGGCCCTTTTCATCAGCGATACATAACTACGCGTGGCCAAGGTGGTTTCAATAGCGAAGTCTTCCCCTCTTTCAAGCAGTTCGTCAATACGGCGCAGCATTATTTTACCGGCTTCTATGGCTACGCTTTCCACGTTGAACGGAGAGAGGCCATAGGCAATAATATCAGCATTTACAAACTGCCTGCAATTGAGTATTTCGGGCAGTATGGTATAACTGGCTGTTGTTTTGCCCGCACCATTGCAACCTGCTATAAAGTATAAATTGGGCATCAGGTTGTAAATCTAAATTAAATCTGTGTAAACCTTTAGGTTTCAAGGACACACAACTCGTTTATAAAATTTTAAAATACAAACTAAAATTATGATATATTTGACAATCCTCCTTACCTTTGCACCCTAAATTAAAATTTGCTCACAAAAGTACGACATATCATTGTTGGGATCATCGATTTTTTCCACCGGCCATTTGCGCGGGTGATACCCACTACTACCTTTCGCTACCTGTTTTGCGGTGGGTCTAATACCGTGCTGAGCATCCTTATTTATTCCTTGTCACTGAAATTCATCTTCCTTGACCAAAAGGTGCATGTGGCAGGCAACCTAAATATTGCTGCTTCCGTTGCAGCTTACGTGGTAGCCTTTTGCATCAGTTTCCCTATAGGGTTTACCTTATCCAGGCATATTGTTTTCCCTGAATCCACCCTGCATGGCCGGGTACAGTTTTTCAGGTATGCCATTGTCACTCTTTCATTTATTTTGCTCACTTATCTGCTTATCAAAGCTTTTGATAAAGGGCTTGAATTAATACCATCCTTGAACGAATCCTATGCCTTGCTGCACACCGTTACCTATACGCTTATCAATATTATTATTGCCATACTCAGCTATATATCACAACGCAAATTCACCTTCAAGGTAATACCCGGCGAGGTGGCTGTGGACACCTCCAATACGAACTTATAAACGAGGGGATTTATTCCTTTACAAATTCCCTTCACGCCGCATACATTTGTTTTTATAGAAATATAAAATGCATGTACAATCAAATAGTATAACTATATTAAGTTACACAAGGTTTACCCCTTGTTGAATTACTTAATTCCCATATTCCCCACATTGGTCACATTACAGAATTGCCCCATTACACACATTGCCGAATTACCGAATTCTCACATTCCCACATTGCCAAAATTCCCTATTAATTCCCTACCTTTGCACCTCTTTATAAAATATGCAAAACATTCGCAATTTCTGTATCATCGCCCATATCGACCATGGCAAGAGTACCTTGGCTGACCGCCTGCTTGAGTTCACTAAAACCATATCCTCAAGGGATATGCAGGCACAGGTGCTGGATGATATGGACCTGGAGCGCGAAAAAGGTATAACCATCAAGAGCCATGCCATACAGATGGACTATGAATATATGGGGCAGAAATATGTTCTCAACCTCATAGATACCCCTGGCCATGTTGACTTCTCTTACGAGGTAAGCCGGGCGCTTGCCGCCTGCGAAGGCGCCCTGCTGCTGGTTGACGCCAGCCAGGGAATACAGGCGCAAACCATAAGCAACCTTTACCTGGCTCTCGATAATGACCTGGAGATCATACCTGTTATCAATAAAATTGATATGGATGGAGCCATGATACCAGAGGTTACCGACCAGATAGTGGACCTGATAGGTTGCAAACCAGAAGAAATAATACTTGCAAGTGGTAAAACCGGAATAGGCATAGAAGATATACTTGCTGCCATAATCGCGCGCATTCCCGCCCCCAAAGGCAATCCGGATGCGCCATTGCAGGCCGTGATCTTCGACAGTGTATTCAATTCGTTCAGGGGAATTATTGCCTATTTCAGGGTGTTTAACGGTACCCTGCACAAAAACGACAAGATCAAATTCATACATACCGATGCGGAATATACCGCTGACGAGGTGGGAATCATGAAGCTGGCCCTTACACCCAAACAGGAAGTAGGCGCAGGAAATGTGGGTTACATAATTACAGGGATTAAAACGGCCCGCGACGTAAAGGTGGGCGATACCATCACTACCATTACAAATCCCACACAAGAAACTGTAAAAGGTTTCCAGGAAGTAAAACCAATGGTATTTGCCGGTATTTTCCCGGTTGATACCGACGATTTTGAAGACCTGCGCGACTGCATGGAAAAACTGCAGCTCAATGACGCCTCGCTCACTTTTGAGCCCGAAACATCTCAGGCGCTTGGTTTTGGCTTCCGTTGCGGCTTCCTGGGCATGCTCCATATGGAGATCATTCAGGAACGCCTGGAAAGGGAGTTTAACCAGACTGTAATAACCACGGTACCCAACGTAAGCTTCAGGGCCTACAAGACGAGGGACAAGAACAAGATGATAGTGGTGAATAACCCCAGCGAAATGCCAGACCCTTCGAGCCTTGACCGTATCGAGGAGCCTTTCATCCGCGCTCAAATTATCACTTTGCCCGATTATATTGGCAATATCATGAGCCTGTGCCTTGGTAAGAGGGGCCTGCTCATCAACCAGCATTACCTGACTCCAACCCGCGTGGAGCTGATTTTTGAATTGCCGCTGACTGAGATCGTGTTTGACTTTTATGACAAACTGAAATCATGTACCCGAGGGTATGCTTCATTCGATTATAATCCGCTCGACTACAGGGAAAGCGATATTGCCCGCATGGACATCCTGCTGAACGGGGATACTGTGGACGCACTGAGCGCCCTTATTCACCGCAGCCGGGCCACCGATTTTGGCCGCAAACTTTGTAGCAAGCTCAAGGATCTGCTGCCCAAGCAGCAATTTGTAATAGCCATACAGGCTGCCATAGGAGCTAAAATAATAGCCCGCGAAACCATCTCGGCAATGCGCAAAGACGTAACTGCCAAATGTTATGGCGGCGATATATCCCGTAAACGCAAACTGCTTGAAAAACAAAAGGAAGGCAAGAAGCGTATGCGCCAGATAGGCAGTGTGGATGTGCCTCAGGAAGCCTTTTTAGCGGTGTTGAAGCTGGAGTAAGAGGTATTACTGTTTGTTGAATTTGTATAAAAAGGCTAATATTGTACATTTGACACCATGTCGAAAAGTGAAGAATTTGGCAATAGCATTAAACTTTTAGATCATTCAGAGCTGATTGATTTATGGGAAAGAATTATTGAGGGATCTTCATTGGAGGAGTGGCAGAAAGGTATTGCTTTGGAATATTTAATTTTGAGAGCCTTTGAAATTAATGGTGCCGAAGTAGTTTATCCATATGGAATTTGGAAAGAAGGAATACAATTGGAACAAATAGATGGCGTTGTTTATTACAAACACATTTCTTGTTTGGTTGAATGCAAAAATCAGGATGAAAAATATCCGGTTGACTTTTCTCCTTTAGCTAAAATGAGGTCACAACTTTTAAGACGTTCGTCTTCAGCGATTGGAAGTATTTTTTCTGTTTCCGGATTTACAGGGCCAACAGCCTATTTGGCAAGATATATGGCTCCGCAAACAATATTATTATGGGAGGGATCGGAAATTGAATATGTTTTATATAATAATAAAATTTGCGATTCTCTGGTTAAGAAATATAAAAAATATATTGAAGCTTGCGAACCCGACTACAACACTAAAAATGACATGATATGAAACAGGTCATAGTAACCGAAGGGAAATTTGACAAAGCATTGCTTGAAAAGGTTTTGCCTGAGGAAATAATTGCTAAAACAAAAATAGACGCTGGGATGGGCGCTACTTCAGCGCTTTCTCTTGCCCGTTCCTATTGCATCAATGGGGCCAATAAAATCCTTGTTGTTATAGACTCTGATTCAAATAATGAAAGACAAATATATGAAAAGAAATCTTTCGCTGAAAGTTTCTTAAGTTTTTCTCCTTCAAACTCGGAAATGAAGGTTGTTTTATTCATTCCGGAATTAGAATCAATATTTTTTGCTGACAAAAGTTTTATTGAAAAATATTTCGGAAAAGAAATCACTCCAACTGAATTTGACTTATATAAAAGAGATCCGGAATATGCTTTAGAGAAATTATCAGGAGGTAAACTGCCAAAAAATATCAGGCTTGACCTTCTAAACCATATAGATAGCGAAATAAAAGGTAAAATCAGGAATGAACCAGGAGTAAAAGAAATCATCGAATATTTCACACAAAATTCTATATAAAGAGATTGTTAATTACAAAAGTATCCGTTCAAAAACCAAGAGTAAAAAATTATTCTTACTATTTTAACAGAGACCCCGCCCCAAAGGGTGACAACCTGTAATATAAAGTGAATTGATTATCATAGATTTGAGCTGGCTGGTTTGTTTGGAATTTAAATGTCCGACTTTCTTTAAGTGCTTTTTTCCTTGGTTTTGAATTTATATATACTTAAAATTTAACATATATTAGCATTCAATCACAATATCTCTATATAAGTCAAGTCCCAATTTTTACCTTTCAAATGATTTAACTACCTACCAGTTAAAAAATCAAATTCAGGAATCGCCCAAAAATTGATTTATCCCTAATTTTGCAATATGCAAAAGCAAAAATTGGTAGTGCTTACCGGTGCAGGGATTAGCGCCGAAAGCGGTCTGAGAACATTCAGGGATACTGATGGCCTGTGGGAAGGGTATAATATTGAAGATGTTGCCACTCCGCGAGGCTGGAGGGCCAATCCCCAACTGGTGCTTGACTTCTACAACCTGAGAAGAAAGGATGTGCTTAATGCTGTTCCAAATGCTGCCCATATAGGGCTTGCCGAACTCCAGGAATTTTATGATGTGCACATTATCACCCAAAATATCGACGACTTGCATGAACGTGCAGGCTCAAAAAATGTGCTGCACCTGCATGGCGAAATAGTAAAAATGCGCAGCGACAATAATCCGAAAAAATTGTATGCCTGTAGAAAAGACATCAAACTTGGAGACAAGGCACCGGATGGGTGGCAATTGAGACCCCATGTAGTATGGTTTGAAGAACCGGTCCCAATGATTGAAGAGGCAATACCTATTCTTTATGAGGCTGATCTATTTGTGCTCATAGGCACTTCGCTTGCGGTTTATCCCGCTGCCGGGCTGGTAGATTATGTAAAGGAAAAGGTGAAGAAATATGTTATTGATAAGCGCATACCCCCGGTAAGCAAATATAAAAATGTGATTCCCATTGAAAAACCGGCTACCGAAGGTGTTGCCGAATTAAGAAAACTGCTTACTTCTTTGTAAATGTAACCCCGAAAACCTTTGTGAAATAACATACATAATTGAGGGCATCAATTGAATCATCAGCCTTGCCAGGGATGTTTCGAGGTGCCATTGCAAATTTTGTGTGGACAATAAATAAATTAATAAATAAGTCGCCATGCAGGTAAGGAGCATGAAAAACTGTCTTTCGGGCCATTTTCTCTGTATTAGGCAAAGCAGCACATAAAGCACAAAACATATGGCGCAATAAACAAAATGAGTAGAGATATGGTAGGAAAAAGATTTATAAATGATCTGATACCTACTCCCATCAAATACCTGCATGAAAACATCCCTGTTAAGGCCACTCGCAAGGTCGTTTTGCGGAGCATAACCTATCTTAAACAATATAAAAACAAATAAGGGTAAAATGAACCCGGCCACTATAGGCTTCATAACCGATTTTGAAAAAAATAGCCTTAGGTTAAAAAGAATAAATACAACCGACAATACGGCGCCTTCATTTTTTGTCCACATGCAGCAACCAAGACTAACAGCGCATAGCGCCAAATATTTGCCGTTCTCCCTTGCATAATTAAGACTTATGAGCGCACAAAGAAAAAAGAAAGCCAGAGGCAAGTCGGCATACTGGGAAATACCGTTCAGAATAAAAAAGCCATCCCTTGCCAGCAGGAAAAAAACAATGGCTGCAACAAGGATGTTTTTCTTTACGCTTTCCAGAAATAACAAAACAGGGATAGCCATTGCAGACCAGAAGCCAAGGACATATGGAATGTACAGGGTTCCCCTGCCGTGGAACAAACGCATAAAAAAACCATTAAAACCGGGCAGTAGCAAAGGATAATCGGTATGGTCGGCAAACTGGTTGAGGAACAAGTTGCGCCAAAGGTTTGCCCCGCCTGCCATATACCGGGCATGGAGGTTCCAAAAGCACCAGGCATCCCACCCCCCATATTTTTCATCCACATCCCAGGCAGTATAAACTATAAGTGTCATACCTGCAAAAAACAAGAGGTATGATAAATACAGGTAAGGTATTTTTTTTGAATCAGCGGCTTCCGGAAATCCTTTCATGCTCCACCTGAAAAGCAAAAATATTCCTGCTAAAACCAATGGAATCAGAATGAGAAAAGGAATATGGCAAACAAGCGAAAGGAAATAAACCATGCTCAGCACCCCACAAGATATGCCGGAGACTATAATATATCGGGTGGAGGGAGACATTAATTAACGGCTGCAGGTTAAAATGTAAAGAAACCGGTTGTCTTTGTTCTCACTAACTATTTTACGGTTGCGGATTATACGCTCGGTAATGCTGTCATTTACCTCTTTGTTGCAAATGGTAAGAACGGTATCCAGCTTTTCACCGGTGACGAGTGAAATATAACGGGGAGCCAGCAGATACCTGCACCAGAGATATACATCGGTACCTACACCTTCGGCATGGTAAGAAATATGCGTACTTTCTGGAATGGTGGTTTCAATGCCCTTAAGCAGGATGCCCATTTTATCAATATCCTCTGTCTGATGGTCGCTTTTAGATTTATGGAGCAAAGTGGCAATTACAATGGCCAATAATAAGCAGGGTATGACAATTATGCTCCTCATACCGGCAAAATTATCAAATTTTTACTCAGTTTTTCTGAAAGCTGGTAATCCCTAGTCTCTTATTTCGATTCCAGGCTAAAGAGGCTATCCACAAATTCCTCCTTGTTGAAAATCTGCAGGTCTTCCATTTTCTCTCCTACGCCAATATATTTAACCGGGATCTTAAACTGGTTGGCAATGGCCAGTACCACACCACCCTTAGCTGTACCGTCAAGCTTGGTAATGGCTATTGCGGTAACCTTGGTTGCTGCAGTGAAGTGTTTGGCTTGTTCTATCGCATTTTGTCCTGTGCTGCCATCAAGTACCAGTAAAACTTCATGAGGGGCATCGGGCATTTTTTTGCTGATCACCCGCCTTATTTTCCCCAGTTCGTCCATCAGGTAAGCCTTATTGTGCAGCCTTCCTGCCGTATCTATGATAACCACATCGGCCTGCTTCGCAATACCGCTTTCTACCGAATCAAATGCAACTGAACTTGGGTCGCTTCCCATTTCCTTTTTCACTATGGGCACCCCTACCCTTTCGCTCCATATGGTAAGCTGGTCTACAGCAGCAGCCCTGAAAGTATCAGCTGCGCCAAGAATAACACTTTTGCCGTTTTTCTTAAAATTATGGGCCAGTTTGCCTATAGTTGTAGTTTTGCCTACCCCATTTACCCCCACCACCAGTATCACATATGGCTTCTTTCCGGCAGGTACATCAAAAGTTGCGAATTCATTGGATGGGGCTGCCGTAAGCATACCCATAATTTCTTCCTGTAGAATGCGGTTCAATTCAGATGTTCCCAGGTATTTATCCTTGGCTACCCGGTCTTCAATACGTTTTATGATAGCCACCGTAGTATCCACGCCCACATCAGCGCTTACAAGCGCATTTTCCACCTCGTCCAGTACTTCTTCGTCAACCTTGTCTTTGCCTGCAATCGCCTTGGTAAGTTTTGTAAAAAAACCTTCCTTGGTTTTTTTTAACCCTTCGTCCAGCGCTTCTTTCTGTTCCTGCTGCTCTTTATTGCGTTTAAAAAGTTTGTCGAAAAAGCCCATGATGTATATTTAAAAACTGTGCAAAATTAGGGTATTATTATTGGAATCGGGAATTTGAAAACCCGGAAATGGAATAAAATAAAACAGTGAGGCAGCTATTGTTCTTTAATGAAAATTAATTGCAATACTCCCAAGGGGAAAAAAATACTGCCAGATTT
>Ga0364881_10223_pt1 | contig 38659 bp, 33 predicted proteins | sample ExccelJu500001D4_5_FD_206923 | JGI IMG/M metagenome (GOLD analysis project Ga0364881, IMG submission 206923) | Enriched cells from Trout Bog Lake Hypolimnion, Wisconsin, USA - BchlTB.July30.5000.01.D4 | ecosystem: Environmental > Aquatic > Freshwater > Lake > Hypolimnion/Profundal zone | place...
TTGTTGAGGCAACATCCGGTAACACTGGAATCGCACTCGCATCCGTTGGTGCCGCTCGCGGATACAAAGTTGTTCTCACGATGCCTGATTCAATGTCCAAGGAACGTCGCGCACTCCTGCGCGCACTCGGCGCAACACTTGTATTGACTCCTGCGGCACAAGGAATGCGCGGCGCTGTAGAAGCAGCTGAAGCTATCGGCGCAGAACAAGGTGGCGTTCTTGTTCGCCAATTTGAAAATCAAGCAGGCCCTGCAATTCACCGCGAGACAACCGCTGCTGAAATTTGGAATGATACGGATGGCCAGGTTGCTGCCGTTGTAATGGGAATTGGTACCGGTGGAACTATCACTGGTGTCGGACAAGCTCTCAAAGAGAAGAACCCAAATATCAAGATTTTCGCAGTGCAACCAGCAGCATCACCAATCCTTACAGGTGGATCTCCTGCAGGTCACCCCATCCAAGGAATCGGACCTAACTTCGTTCCACCAGTTCTTGATACAACTATCTACGACGAAGTTCTCTCTGCACCAAACGAAGAGGCATTCACTTATGCCAAGCGCGCTGGTCAAGAAGAGGGAATCCTTGCCGGTATCTCATCTGGCGCAGCTCTCTGGGGCGTCTCGCAGATCGCAGATCGTCCAGAGTTCGCTGGCAAGATCATTGTTGTAGTTCTCGCCTCATTCGGTGAGCGCTACCTATCTACCCCGCTCTACAAGGATTTCATTGACGAGCCAGTTGCTCCAACTATTTAATCTATAGTTCGCCACCTATGTCATTCATCTCTGAAGATCTCGCGACTGCGTTACGCAAAGACCCTGCTGCGCGCAGTCGCCTAGAGGTTGCCCTCACCTATCCAGGGCTACATGCTCTGTGGGCGCACAGATTTGAACATTGGCTCTGGAAGAAAAACTTACGTTTCATCGCACGTGTAATCGCCAATCACACCAGAGCTCGCACTGGCATAGAGATTCATCCCGGCGCCCAAATCGGTCGACGTGTCTTTATCGATCATGGCATGGGCGTTGTGATCGGTGAGACTGCAATTGTTGGAGATGATGTCACGATCTATCACGGAGTTACTCTCGGCGGACGCACCCTCGAAAAGGGAAAGCGCCACCCCACCATCGAGAACAACGTCATTTTGGGAGCTGGTGCCAAAGTTCTTGGCAACATCACAATCGGTGAGGGCAGCACAATTGGTGCAAATCAGGTCGTTACTCGCTCGCTCTCACAGCGCAATGAGGTTGAGTTCTATATTTAAGTCCTATTCTTAAACCCGTGAGAATTCGCTTTGATCGGCTACTACAGCAATTTGTAGTTCGCTGGTTCTGGATTCAGCAGGTCTTAGTTACCGCCATCGCCGCATCTATCGCCTGGCAGGTAGGTAACAACGTCATCAAGAATGGTGGCTTGGTCGCTGCCGTTGTCGCGTCTTTGACCGTACGTTCTTCTCTGCATAAATCAACGCGTGATGGAGTAGGCCAAGTTGTCGGCTCGTCTGTGGGTGCGGGCGCCGCACTCCTGGCTCTGCATTTCTTTGGGCTAGGAGTCGTTACTGTCGGAATCACGGTGTTGATCTCACTCGTCGGCGCACGTTTATTGCACCTGGGTGAAGTTGCTGCGATCAACGTTCCAGTTACCGCGCTCATCGTCCTCGGGCCAGGACTCAGCGAAACCAACGCCATTAACAGGCTTACCTCCACGATCATCGGCGCTTCAATCGCGATCGTGCTCTCAACCTTTGCCCACCCTAAAACTCCCGCCGGTCGAACCATCGATCGCATCTCATCACTCACCGATCGTTGTGCTTCCCTCATGACACAAATGGCAGAGGGTCTGGTGGATGGATATACCTTGGATGAAGCTGGGCGATGGCTAGCTCGCGGCAGATTGCTCGTCGAAGAGATTCCATCTATTCGCAATCAAGTCATCGAAGCACGGGTCTTTGCAAAGTGGTTACCTGCATCGAGGTCGGCCAATGCCGAAAAACTCTATCTACGTGCCATCGCAGTAGAGCATCTGATCATTCAAGTCCGTGCAACGTCACGAATTCTCTATGACCTACGCCTTAATGGGGGAGTGCAACCGGAAATTGCGCAAGGTATGGGAACGCTGCTCTCCACTGCGAGTTATGCACTGACAGTAAGCGCCGAGGATTTCAGATTTGATCCATATGCTCCTGTAAAGGATCCGCTGACCTCAGAGATTCGAACCAGTGCTAACGCTCTCACTGAATTGGTCTTGTCGGATCACGATGCGATCGATGGCGGACAACTTGCACGGGTACTGGCCGCGGTCTCAAGCACCATCATCATGGCAGATGCGCTTGATCAAATTTCACCTGCAATCCGTAAGGTACCGACGCCAGATGCGCCTTCCAGCCAGCGCGTTCTTGAGGTCTCGCCTTTAGAGCAGGCACGTACCTGGCAGATGCGCCTTTACAAATTGATTCCTGAAAAGGTGCGGGATTTCCTCGAGAAAACTTTTAATTAATCGGCTTTTTGAAAGCCGTTCACCTCTCATCTGCCTGATTTAACCTTTCGCACGCTTCACTTCGCATGCCCGTTCACCCAAGGTTAGGAATATGCATGCGCATACATTCATTTAAGAAGGGCGTTGCTATCGCGGCCTCGCTCATCTTCGCTTCGGTCGGTCTGAGCGCTCAAGCAGCGCACGCCGCCCCCATCACAATTAATCTTTATGAAGCTATTGGTTATGCCCCAGATGAGATCAAGGCTTTCAACGCTTCACAGTCCACTTATCAGGTCGTCGATGTTGGCGGATCAACTGGCCCACTTCTAGCTAAGGTCGCTGCAGAAGGCACAAACCCACAATGGGGTCTCTTCTGGGCCGATGGCGATACCTGGGCAGCTGCAGCGGATACTGCTGGACAGCTCGCACCGCTCAGCTTCAAGCCTAATTACTCATCGCTTGGAAAGCGCCTCGCTCCAAAGAACAACTCTTATGCAATCACTGGTTCTACGGTGATGGTGGCTGGTCTCTACAACGCAGCGACTCTTCCAAACCCACCTGCGACTCTTAATGCCATGTTGCGTCCGCAGTACAAGGGACTTATCGGAATGAACGATCCAAATATCTCTGGTCCTACATTTCCATTCATCGCAGGTCTCATGAACCAACTTGGTTCAGAAGATGCCGGCAAGAACTACCTTCTTCAATTGAAGAAGAATGGACTCGTTGTAAACGATAAGAACGGTCCTACCATTCACGCTCTTGAAATTGGTCAGATCAAAGAGGGACTTGTTCAGAACACCGCAGCTCTCGCTGAAATCATCAAGTTCACTGCGAACCCAGTCAAGGGCTTTACTCCAAAGATTGTCTACCCAGGTCGTCCAACTTTGATGCCAAGCTCATTGGCTATCGATGGCAAGCGTCCAGCTGCTGAAATCGCAGGAGCGCAAGCATTCGTCAAGTTCGTTCTATCTCCTGCTGGCCAATCAATTATCTCCAGCAGCGATGCAACTGTTAACTCAGACGTTCTCTGCTATCCATCGATCGTAGGAACAACTCCTAATAAGTACACACCAGCACTTCCAACCGCGTACCAGATCATCGACCCATACAAGTGGGGTCCACTGCAAAGTGAAGTTGATGCCTGGTTCACCGCAAATATCCGAACCAAGTAATACATAGCGAAATATCAATAGATAAATGGCGCTCGATGGTGGACTTCTAGTTCGCCATCGCGTGCCATTTTCGCAAGAACCATCTGGATTAAAGCGCCTCGTTAACCGTTTTCGGATCACTCCCATGGCGGTCTTTTGGACGCTTATTACCTTTATTCTCGTTATTCCTATCCTGCTCTTTCTCTCGGTGGCATTTAGCCCTCGACTTATGTCACAGGGTCATCAGTGGTTCACCCTCTCTAGTTTTAAGCCGGTCTTCTCTGGTGCCTATGGAATTGCACTCCTTCACTCCTTAATCATTGGAGTTGTTGCAGCTGTTGGAGCGATGATCATTGCTCTCTCGATGGCGTGGTTAGTGATTCGCACCAATACACCAGCTCGCGTTCTCTGGAACACCACTATCTTCGCGCTATTTCTAGCGCCCTCTTACCTCATTGCCCTCGGTTGGCAGAGACTCTTTGAACAACGCGGAGTTCTAGAAATTATGGGATTCAGCGTCGCACCGATCCGAAACTTGTTATACGGACCTGTTGGAATTTGCATGGTGCTCATGGTCAAAGGCATTCCCTTTGCCTATCTCGTGATTGCAAATGCCATGCGTGGACTCGGTGAGGAATTTGAACAAGCAGTTCGAGTTCATGGCGGATCGCGCTTTGAAGCATTTAAGGTAATGGCCAGCCTTCTCATGCCCTCGCTCTTCTCTGCGATGGCAATCGTCTTCGCCGAAGCGATCAGTGATTTCGGAGTCGCATCGACCTTATCGAGCGTCGGACATTTCAGCGTCGCTACATATCAGCTCTACCAAGGTATCAATTCAATTCCAGTGAACTTCCCGGTATCTGCCGCAACCAGTATTACTTTGCTCGCCCTGGTGATCCTTGCGATCCTGGCGCAGAACAAGGCGCTACGCGGAAGAAGCTTTAGAACATTAAGTGGCAGGACTCGCCCGGCAACTCTGACCAAGCTTTCGCTCTTTGGAAAGATTTCAACGAGCGGTTATATCGTCGTCTTGCTGATTGTTACCTTGGGCATTCCAGTATTCGGCGCTATTTCTGCCTCCATGCTGCAAGGTCTGGGAAGTCTGCTCAGCCACTACAGCATTAATTTTGACAATTACTCCCGTGTGCTTCACTCCCGCTTCTTGCGAAACCCTCTGATCTACTCCACCGAGATGTCGCTCATCACGGCAACGCTCGCGGTAGGACTAGCAGCGATCGCCTCCAAAGTTTTGACCTCAGCTCGAAATAGTCGTTCTAAGCGATTCGTAGATTTCTTCCTGCTAGCGGCCGTTGCTCTTCCAGGCATAGTTTTCGCGATCGGCTACATATTTACCTATAACCTCAAATTTATTAATGATTTGGGGCTCCATATATATGGCACCTCATTCTTATTAGCACTTGCTTACACCGCCAACGCGCTTCCTTCGACCTCGCGTTCTCTGGTCGGCAATATGGGTCAGATTCAAGAGTCGATGATGGATGCTGCACGAGTTCATGGAAGTGGAGCGGCAAAGGCCTGGGTGGATGTCACTATGCCGTTGATCGCTCGTCCTCTATTGATCGCATGGCTTCTCACCTTCTCCGGAACTCTCCTCGAGCTACCTGTATCTGAACTTCTCTATCCACCAGGAAGCCCACCTGTCGCGGTAGGTATCGAACTTTCACTCGCTGGCTTCGATTACGGCGGGGGAACCGCGATTGAGGTGCTCTCTATTCTCTGGGCCCTAGTAGTCGTTGGAATCGCCTTCTTCTTATTTAACCGTTTTGCCCCACCCGGATGGAAGAGATTGGGAAATCTACGATGAGTGAAAATGCGCCAGTAAACGCTTACCGAGTAGAGATTCGGGGTGCCTCAAAACATTACGGCGCTTTGAAGGCCCTCAATCAATTCGATCTGACGATTGAGCCCGGAACATTTACCGTATTGCTTGGACCTTCTGGCTCCGGAAAATCCACACTGATTCGCTCCATTGCTGGAATCGAGCGACTCGACTCTGGCTCGATCGCTTTCGGTGAGAGAGTTGTTGCAGACAATGGATTCCATATGGCTCCCGAGAAGCGTGACTTGGCCATGGTCTTTCAGGATTACGCCTTGTGGCCACACATGACAGCATTTGAAAATGTTGCGTACGCACTAAAGCGCAGAAGCCTTGATGCGAGCGAATCTACTCGTCGCGTCAACGAGGCGTTGGAGCGGGTAGGTCTGTCGAGTAAGGGTCCCAACTACCCGTTTCAACTTTCTGGGGGAGAGCAGCAGCGAGTAGCTCTTGCACGCGCCATCGTCGGTCGACCTTCACTTTTGCTTTTTGATGAACCACTCTCAAATCTCGATGCTGACCTACGCGAACGTCTCAGAGTAGAAATTGCGACACTTACTCGCGAGATCGGTGCCACCGCCTGTTACATCACGCATGATCAATCTGAGGCCTTTGCGCTGGCGGATCAGATTGGAGTTTTGCGTGCAGGTGAGCTGCAACAAATTGCCGCACCCGAGGAGATCTATCGCAGCCCTGCTAATAGATTTGTCGCCGCCTTCACTGGAACATCTGGAAGTTTCCTTGGGGTGGTAACTGAAGTTCACGGCCACCATGTTGAAGTAGCTCTCGGCAAGCGCAGAATTGAATGTAGGACCTCTACCTCACTTAAGGTGGGAGATAGTGTCGAGGTCTTAATTCGCCCCAGCGCTACAAGCCTCAGTCACCACCATTCAAACTCACTGCCTGCAATCGTTTTAGACGTTGCCTACCGCGGCCGAGGCTACGAGCACGTCGTGGAATGTGAATTTGGGGTAATTTCCAGCGTCTTTGCCACGGAATCAACGGCTCGAGGCTCTAGGGTTGAGATATATATTGATCCGCATAACTGCCTAGCTTTTCCTAGTGAGAAGCGCGTGGAAGTTGACCTTTCAATCTCTGAATTAACCCCAATTAAATAACCGTCTGTAAACCAACCGCACGTTCGAGGAGCGCATCATCATGCAAGGCACATCGTTAGCACTTTTCATCTCGGTCTTTTTCGCCTGCGCTGTTGAGGCGGTAGAGGCCGTCACAATCGTGTTGGCTGCTGGTACTGCCCGGGATTGGAAGTCTGCATGGCGCGGAGTTATCGCTGGACTTTTTACCTTGGCGGTAATCATCGCGGCCTTTGGGCCTGCAATTTCGCATCTACCAATCTCCTTCTTACGCATCGTGGTTGGCGGTCTCCTACTCGTCTTTGGGCTCACCTGGCTGCGTAAGGCGATCCTTCGCTCCAGCGGATACAAGGCGCTGCATGATGAAGAGAAGATCTTTCAAGAGGAGTTGGCGGCGGCGCGAATTGCTGCCAAAGAGACACGACATGGCGTTGCAGATTGGTATGCGTTTACCCTGTCTTATAAGGGCGTATTGCTTGAAGGTTTAGAAGTGGCGTTCATCGTTCTTACATTCGGAACTATTGATCATCGCGTTGGACTTGCATCTATCGCAGCTCTCACGGCGGTGGCAATTGTGATCGCAGCTGGTTTCGCACTCCGCGCACCGCTCGCAAAGGTTCCCGAGAACACCATGAAGTTTGGAGTTGGAATTCTGCTCACCTCATTTGGAATCTTCTGGGGTGCAGAGGGTTCTGCGGGTTCAAGTAAAAAGTGGCCAGGCGATAACTGGGCGGTACTGGCTCTGATTGCAGGAGTCACGGTCTTCTCTTTTGTATTAGTACAAGTACTCAAAGTAACTCGCACCAAGCCTCGCGTAGCGGTTGCTGCTAAGGCCGCACCTGTAAAGGCAGAGGTGGCAAAGCCTGAACGTGGAAAAGTCGCAGAAGGGTTGATCTCCTTCGGAGAATTCTGGGTCGATTTCATTGTGGGAGATGATTGGCGTATCGCTGCAGGAATTGTGATTGCATTTATTCTGACCGCGACAATCAAAGTTTCTGCGATCACGTGGGGAACGGTGCCATTCTTCGTTGCACTCTTCCTTTCATACAGCCTCTCCCGAGTTGTTCGGAGCGCGCAGTAACTAGCAACACCTCACGCATCATTGCGGCACAGGCTGTTCGAGCCTTTGCCTATGGTTTTACTGCAATTCTGCTTGGCCATTTGTTAGCGCAGAACCATACCTCCTCGCTTGTTGTTGGCCTGGTGTTGAGTTCCATAGTTCTGGGATCTGCATTCGCATCATTGGTGCTGCTCCGATTTGGTGTGCGCATCGGGCGGTTGCGGGCTTATAAGTTTGTTTATGTGGGGCTTGCGGTAGCTGGATTGGTAATTGCACTACATCCAGCTCCGTGGACCATCGCGCTGATGGGACTTACCGGCGTTCTTTCGACAGATGCAAATGACAATGGACCTGCCACCACCTTGGAGCAAACAATGCTGGCAGGGGAGCATCACAGCAGAAGATTCGCTGCGATCTTTGGAAGGTACAACGGTGTTGCTGCGATCTTCGGCTCGCTGGGGGCTCTATCCCAAGGTTGGTTGAGCCACATTCATCGAGTGAGCACCAGCTACATCGGCTTCTACATTCTCATTCCCTTAGGCGTAATAGGTTGGTGGTTTGCCCATTCCATCGTCCTACCACCGGAGCAATCGACAACCACATCAAGGGCAGGTTTAAAAAACTCTCCTGTGCGCTCCAGGATCATTCAACTCTCAACTCTCTTTGCCTTCGACTCTGCAGCAGGTGGACTTACTACATCGGCCTGGCTCTCGTATTACCTCACGAGCAGGTACCACGCCTCATCAGCGCTTTTGGGTTATCTCTTCTTTGCCTTTGCAATCCTTAGCGCGTTAAGTATGTTTGCCGCCCCGCTACTTGCTCAGCGAATTGGTCTTGTAGCAACGATGGTCTCTACCCACTTGGCGAGCAATTGTTTCTTCATCATCGCAGCTTTTTGCGGGCACTTAACGATCGCCATTATCTTTTTGGCGCTGCGAGCCTCGCTCTCTCAGATGGATATCCCAACTCGCCAAGCGCTCATAATGGCTGTGGTACCGGAGGGCGATCGCATGGCTGCTGCCGCGCTTACTAATGCGGCGAGGTACTCGGTGCGCCCACTCGCACCCACGATAAGTGCGGCTTTACAACACATCGCCATCGGGGCTCCACTTGTAATGGCTGGATTGATCAAATTGCTCTATGACGCCGCCATTCTCAGCTGGGCCAAGAAAGGCAAATACCTCACTCGCACCATTAACTAGTGCGAGTGAGATATTTGGTGCAGTGATTAAAGATTAACCACGAATGTTCTTGGTGAACCAAGCATTGACTTGACCTTCAAGTGGTCCCCAGAAGTAAGGATCAATTGATTGGTAGGAGGCAGGCAATGAACCAGCTCCTGGAAGTGGTGAAACTCCAGGAATGATTGGCCAGTAGAGTGAATCACCTTGTGGATCACCAGTCTGCATAATTGCCTGTCCTGCTGGTGATAGAACGTAGTCGATGAACTTCTTGGCTTCTGCCTGTACGGCAGGTGTAGCACCCTTATCGATTCCAATCACGCTTGGCAACAGGGTCGACTTAGCGAGGTAGACCACCTTGGGAGTGAATCCAGCGACTGGAGTCTTCTGCAGCTTCAAGATCTCACCTTGTGCAGCTGACGATTGGATCAGTCCGAAGTTGATGACGCCTGTCTCAAGTGCGTGCAAGGTATCTCCGTTGGTGTTATTTACGACCAAGCCATTTGCCTTGAGCTTGCTCAAGAATGCCTCACCGGCTGTAACCGACTTGCCACCGAACTGATTCATCAGCCCTGCGATAAATGGGAATGTTGGTCCAGATTGATTTGGATCATTCATGCCGATCTGACCTTTGTACATTGGATTGAGTAGGTCGTTGTATGTCTTAGGCACGACCTTCACCTTGGCAGAGTTGTAAATCAGCGCTGCCATTGTGGTGAGACCAGTTGGAATGTATGAGTGATCAGCTGGAACCACAGATTGTCCAGCAGCAGTAAATGTTGCCTTGGGAGTGTAAGGAAGCAATTGGCCCTGCTTATCGAGCGCAGCAAATGCTGTTGCGCCATCAACCCAGAGAACGCCAAATTGAGGGTTGCTCTTCTCGGCAGATACCTTGGCAAGCAGTGGACCGGTGCTATCGTCGTGGAGAACTGTCTTGATTCCAGTTGCCTTTGTGAATGCATCGGCAGCAACCTGGTCGTAACCCTCTGCGGCGTAAATGACAAGGGGAGTAGATGTTGTTGCTGCTTGTGCAGGAGCGATGATCGAACCGCCGAGCAACATGCCGGCGACTGATGCGCCAGCGACAAAAACCGCTGACTTCAGTGTGTTGAGTTTCATGCAAAACCTCTCTCAATTTTCTTTATGGAATGTGAGTAAACGAACGAGGCTATTTCATGTCATCTCGGCAAACGGATGGAACTCTTAACTGAAACGGCGCTATAAGAACGGGTGAATAGCGGGCTACGCGGCAGATTTAGCTCCAGTAGTCTGAGAATTACTTGGGATTACCGAAGAAGGAGATGGAGAGGGTGGTGAGGAAGGTGCAGCCACCACACCCCACTTCAACCATTTCGTGACTAAAGGAATTTCTGCTCCAACGAAGACGTAGCTATGTCCGCCAGTGAGGTTGGTGCTGAGCGTGTAACTTGCTTTCACGCTCTTTAACTTGGCACCCCACGCGGCCGCCTGACCTCGAATCAATTCGGTGTAATCCTGACTAGATTCACCTAAGAACCAACGCATCTTGTTGGCAACTTTGAGATAGGTAGAAGGTGTCTGACTCAAATGTTTCTTGTCGGTTGCAGATCCTGGACCAAATGCACCAGTCAAGTCATCAATAACGAAATAACCAGCGAGAGTTACGATCTGACCAAATAGATCTGGGTGGTGTAATCCGATTATTGCTGCGCCATATCCACCCATAGAAAATCCAAGTAATGCTCGATCATTTCTTGTGCGCAGATTTTTTGCTTCAACTACTGGAATCACATTCTTGGTAATCCATGTTTCGATCATCGCTTCACCGTCGTAAGAATCGGCCCACTCTGAGTCCGAGTGAGTGAGCGCGTTTCCATCTGGAAAGACCGCAATAAATGGCGCTGCACCTTTAGAGAATGCTGTGAGCAATGGAGCTTCGACTCCCGCAATCAAGCCGTTGGGAGTACCGGGCCAACCGTGAAGCATGTAGACGACAGGCAGAAGATCTACCTGGTTGGATGGGACAGCGGGAGTGAGAACCCAGACATTGCGTATAGGAAAATCCTTTTCCGGACTCTTAATGTGCAGTTCAACGATGGTTGCCTTGGGTGTTTGAGCGTGAGTCAAGGATTGCTCCGATGCCGCCACCAATGTGAGCGTGCATAGGGCAATGAGTAGGCCGCGTCCTAACTTCACCTTGCGATAGTAGTGGCACTTCTTGTGAGAATTAGGTGGATAATGGAGGACGTGAAACGGTCGCTGTTGATCTCGGGGCTTGGATGCGCCCTAACTCTTTCCGCTGCGCCCGTTTATGCGGTGACAGCATCTCCTGATCCAACTCCATCCATTAATAATTCAGCGGCGCCACAACCTCCTCAAAGTTTTGCACCAGATAGAAAACCAAATCCACATCCCAATAGACCGACACCATCGAGTTCACCGTCAGCGCCTTCTTCTTCAGTACAGCAAGGCAGAAAAGCTGCGCGGGATGCTGCGCGCGCCGCGTATCAAGCTGAGTTGATGGCGGCACAGAATGGTCGCGACTTAGCTTTCGCCGATGCTAACGCCACCCTTATGCAATCGCTGCAAACAGCTGGAAAAGATAAAACTGCGCGTCAAGCTGCTCGCGATGCATACAAGGCGGCTGCCACCGGAATTATTAATGTCTACAGGCAAGCGATCGCTACTGCGCAACAAAATTATAAAGCAGCCTTAGCCGCCATAGGTGGGAAGTAGTAACTACCCAACCATCTCCGCATTACGCTCACTAAATTCATGAGTACATGCTTTGTTAGCGCTATCTTGCGCGCAATTGTCACAGAGCAAAAATAAAGAGTGGCAAGAAATTTTTCCGCAGTTATAGAACTGCTTAGTAGCTCCACCGCATTTTTCACACTCACCAAGAATCGGAGTGTGGTCAGAGAAATCTAGTGTCATTCGACCATCAAAGGTGTAGAGCGAACCTTGCCAGAGCGCATCATCGCCATACTTTTGGGCATAGCGCACGATGCCACCATCGATCTGATAGACCTCTTTAAAACCGCGCTTGACCATAACGGTCGACAAAATTTCGCAACGAATTCCGCCGGTGCAATATGTAACGATCGGCTTATCTTTCAGATGGTCGTATTTGCCGGATTCGATCTCAGATACAAAGTCACGCGTGTGTGATACATCAGGGACGATGGCATTCTTGAACTTACCGATCTTGGCCTCGTAGCCATTGCGACCGTCAAAGAAGAGAACCTCGTCGCCGCGCTCTTCAACCAACTTATTTACTTCATAAGGCTTGAGGTGCTTGCCGCCGTTGACGACGCCCTTTTCATTAACTTCGACTTCAACGGGAAGTCCAAAATCAACGAGCTCTTCCTTGACCTTTACCTTGAGGCGCGGGAATTCGTTGCCAGTTCCCTCGGACCACTTGAAATCAATCCTCTTAAATCCGGGGTATTTCTTGGTGGCGCTCACATATTTCTTGAGGTCTGACATATTGCCACCGAGGGTGCCGTTTATCCCGTGCTTAGAAATTAGTACTCGACCCTTAAGATTTAATTCCTCGGCGAGTTTGTGCTGCCACAAGCGGATAGCTTCAGGGTCAGGTAGCGGCGCGAAGCCGTAATACAAGATGACCTTCTGCAGTTCCATCGGGCAATTCTACGGATTATTTTTTGGCTTCAATTCCACGCCTGCCCCAGAAGACCCAGAGCGAGAGAACCCCCAAAATAAGGGCAAAACCAAAGGCGATATCTTCAAGCGGGGCGCTGGCGAGGCGTGGCCCCAGAATCTTGTTACGGTCATACATCACGATATTGCGCGAGGTCAGCCACCAATTGGTCAGGAGCTGGAAGGGAAGGATGATCGCGTAAGAGGTCCAGAATGCTTTTCGGGTGAGCAATTTGGTGCGCACAATGAAGAGGTCAAGTACTGCGGCGCAGACAACGGCCATAAGCGCGATCTGGGTATATGTCACGATTCGTCACCGATAATCCAATGCGGGCGACGGGTGCGGACGGCTTCCAGCGTCATTACTGCAGCAATCGGAACGATGATAAAGAAGAGGTACTCCTCGAGTGGGATATTAAAAGGTCCATATATTTTCAAGATCTGAGTCAGATCAAAGTGCCAGTGGTGGCGCGAGATTGCATAGGCATCCCATCCGACAAAGAGGAGTGCGATGGGAAGGATGCTCAGCGCCAAGCGCTTAACCCGCTTGAGTACACCCACTTTGAGAAAGATCTCGAGCCAGAAAGAGCCTATGACGGTAAAGATCAGCATAGCCATATAACCCCAGCTGCGCATGGCTCATTATTTCAGACATTATCGAGAGCGCTGAGTTAAAATCGCGCCATGACTCCTCTTCATCTTGTCTGGCTCACCTTTGCCGTTGTCTGCGCTGCTTGCTGGATTCTCTCTCTTGTCACCAAGGAACACTCGTGGGTAGACCGGATGTGGTCGATCACTCCAGTTATCTATGTCGGCGAATTTGCCCGTGGAGCTCACTTCCACAACGCCCGCCTCAACGCGATGGCGATCTTGGCGCTGCTCTGGGGCGCTCGCCTCACCTTCAACTTTGCTCGAAAAGGTGGTTACTCCGGTACCGAGGATTACCGCTGGCCAGTTCTTCGCGCGAGCATGACCAACTGGCAGTTCCAACTGTTCAATATCTTCTTCATCGTCTTGTATCAGAACTTCTTGTTAGTCCTCATCTCACTTCCGGCACTGACCGCTTTTCGCCATCAGAGCACCGCATTCAATGGTTGGGATCTGGCGCTCGTTATCGTATTTGCACTCTTTCTTATTGGTGAGACCGTTGCCGATCAACAACAATGGAACTTCCAGCAGAACAAGAAGAAGATCATCGAAGCTGGGGGAGTCCCCGAGAAGCGCTTTCTTACAACTGGACTCTTTAAATATTCACGTCATCCCAATTACTTCTTTGAAATTTCCCAGTGGTGGGTGCTCTACCTGATTGGCGCTAACTCGATCGATCGACTCTTCCAGCGCACCATTCTTGGGGCAGTACTCCTTACCCTGCTCTTTATCGGCTCAACTAATTTCACCGAGAAGATCTCACTTGGTAAATATCCCGAGTATGCCGATTATCAGGCGACGACCTCTGCGGTTATTCCGTGGTTTGCTAAGCGCCGGCTGCGTAAGCAAGAGGCGTGAGAACTAAACGCCAAACCTTCTGGGAGAGGCTCTGGGCCTCGACCATTGTTTTATATACCTTCGCTGCCACATTCGTGGTCTGGAAGGCGCTACATAAGTACGGCGTAAATCCTTACATCTTCTTCGTCGTAGATTTAATTACCTCGTGGTTCTATGGATTAGCCTCGGCCCGCCTAGTTGTCGCGATTATTTATAGAAGATGGTCAGAAACCCAGAAATGGGGATGGCTCTCCGCCCTCAACTTCATGTTGCCGCAGATCTACATTTTGGCTTCTGCGCGCCACGTTCCTAAAGATGTCTACATCATTATTTATAGCGCAATTAGTATCATGGTTATTTTTGCCGTTGTAGGAGTAGTAAGTCAGATTCGGGTCGCTCGCAAAAGAGAAACAACTAGAAGAATCTGGTGAGTAAGCCATGAAAAACTGGAGCAGCAACGTCACTTTTGATCCATACCTTTTGGTTCGACCTACCAGCATCGCCGATATCGCCTCAGCGGTAGTCGCAGCTGATTCAATTCGCGCTCTGGGAAGCGCGCACTCTTTCAACAAAATTGCAGATAGCAAAGATGTTCTGATCTCCTTTGAACACTTTCCGAAAACGATCGAGATCAACACCGCGGTTCAACAAGTCCGAGTTGCAGCTGGGGTTCGCTACGGAGAGTTGGCCATCGCGCTTAATAAAGTTGGATTGGCGCTTCCCAACATGGGATCGCTGCCTCATATCACCGTTGTCGGCGCAACAAGCACAGGAACTCACGGTTCAGGTTTAAAGAATCAAAATTTAACGGCAGCGATCATCTCCATTGAGCTCATCACGACAAACGGTGAAGATCGTGTAATTACTGGAGAAGAACTTAAGTCGGCGCGAGTTGGGTTAGGTGCACTTGGGATAATTCATCATCTCACCTTGCAGTTGGTTCCTGCCTTTGAGGTATCTCAGAGCGTCTATCTGGATCTGCCTTTTGAAACCCTGATTCAGGATTTCAGCGCGGTTATGGGAGCTGGGTACAGCGTCTCGGCATTCACCTTATGGCGTGATTTCTACGTGGATCAACTTTGGATCAAATCTCGTGTCGGCACAGACACTTTGCCTGGAGATGAGTTCTTTAGCGCTAAGCCCGCCAAGAAGAAGTTACATCCACTTGCTGGTGCATCCACCAAGAGTGCGACCGAACAGTTGGGAAGTGTGGGGCCATGGCATGAGAGGTTGCCGCACTTTAAATTGGATTTCACCCCAAGCTTTGGTGAGGAGTTACAGAGTGAATACTTTGTAGATATAGAAGATGCCGCTGCGGCGCTAGAAGCGGTCCACACTCTTCGTTATGAGATTCAACCACTTCTCTTGGTATCTGAGCTACGCACCATTGCCGCCGATGACAATTGGTTGAGCATGGCCCAAGGTCGCGATAGCTTGGCGATTCACTTCACCTGGAAGCCAGATGTACCGGGTGTTACTGCATTTCTGCCGACTTTAGAGGCTGCCCTTGCGCCATTTAAGGCACGCCCGCATTGGGGCAAACTCTTCACCGATAACGCCTTCAACTTTGCCCATTTGTATCCCAACTTTGCACCGTGGCTTAAATATCGCGCGGAGTTGGATCCTGATCGCAAGTTCATCAACGAGCAACTGTCCTCGTGGGGTATCTAGTAACCCGTAGGATTTGGCAATGATCGTTGAAGGCGTACCTCTCGAAAAACTGCGCACTCGCACCAGCGAAAAGTGGACTGGCTTTGCCGCGGATATCTTGCCGATGCCGGTTGCCGAAATGGATTTCGAGTTAGCCGAGCCGATTCGCGATCTCCTGCTTCAGATGATCAACAACTCCGACACCGGGTATATGGGCCACACCGAACATCTCAATCGCAACTTTGCTTCGTTCGCCAGCAGCGCATGGGGTTGGACGGTTGACCCAGAACAACTCTTCTTATGTACCGATGTTGGTGTTGGAATGATCGAGATGGCGCGCACCATCGTGCAACCAGGTGACACGATCATGATCAACACACCCATCTACGTAAACATGTTTAACTGGATCCGCGAACTCAAGTGCGTGCAGTACGACGCTCCTATGATCAAAGATGGCATGCACTACACCTTCGACCTTGCCGCTATTGAGGCTGGCTATAAGGCCGGCATAAAAATTCATTTCATCTGTAATCCGCAGAATCCAACTGGCACGGTTCACACTCGCGAAGAGTTATCCGCGATCGCAGATCTCGCCAAGAAATATGGCGTCATTGTCTTTAGTGATGAGATTCATGGACCACTCGTTTATGAAGGGGCAATATTCACGCCTTTCCTAAGTATCAGCGATACCGCTCGTGAAGTTGGAGTCTGTGTTACTGCCGCCAGCAAGGCCTGGAACTTAGCGGGACTTAAATGTGCCTTTATCGTCACAGCATCTGAAGGCATGGCGGCTCTAGCCAAATCCATGCCGCAATCAGTGCGTTTCCGCGCCTCACTCCTCGGTGCGCACGCTACCGCCAAGGCCTTTGAATGCGCTGATTGGTTAGCTGCCTTGATGCAGACGCTCGAAAGCAACCGCCACTTCTTAAAAGAGCAGTTGGATGCCAAGTTGCCTAAGGCTAAATATCGAACTCCTGATTGTTCCTATTTGGCCTGGATTGACCTGACCGACTATCAACTCGGTGCCAGCGCCGCGCAAGCAGTTCTAGAGCGCGGAAAGTTGGCTCTGTCGCCAGGTGAGATCTTCGGTGACTACTGCACCCAGTTCGTACGACTTAACTTTGCTACCAGCCAAGAGATTATTGCAGAGGGCGTCGACCGCTTAGCGCTTGCCGTCAGCAACGCTCAGTAGTTCTTATTTAGTAAAGGCCGCCTGCAGATCGTGAATTAGATCGCTGGAGTGTTCAAGTCCAACTGATAGACGAGCAAGAGCAGGTGTAATTCCCATTGCTGCTTTGGTTGCTTCATCTAAGCGACGATGTGTCGATGAATACGGATGCGTAATCAACGACTTGCTATCACCCAAGTTATTGCTGATATCAATCACACGCAGATTGTTCATCACCTTGTAAAGAGCTTCTTGGCCGCCAACAACTTCAAAAGACAAGGTGGTTCCGCCACCTGACATCTGCTTGCGAGCAAGTTCATGTTGTGGATGTGTTGCAAGCCCTGGATAGTTAACTGAAGAAACTTGTGGCAGGGTCTGCAAGAACTCTGCAACAGCTTGTGCATTCTCGTTCATGCGGTTAACGCGCATCGACAAAGTCTCGAGTGATTTCACTAAGACCCAGGCGTTAAATGGGCTGAGTGAAGGTCCGGTGTGACGCACAAAAGGATTGAGAACATTTTTTATGTAATCCTCAGAACCCAAGATGGCGCCGCCTAATACCCGACCTTGGCCATCTAAATGTTTGGTAGCCGAGTACATAACGACATCTGCGCCGAGCGCCAAAGGCTTTTGCAATATGGGGGAGGCCATCACGTTATCGACGATCACAAGTGCGCCGACCTCGTGTGCGAGCTCAGAGATCATCGCGATGTCAACGAGTTCCAGCATTGGGTTAGATGGTGTCTCGAGAAAGACAGCTTTGGTCTCAACGGCAAGCGCCTTCGCCCAGACATCTGGATCATTGCCCGTTACAAACTCAACGTTGACGCCCCATTTAGGCAGAATTTCAGCGAGCACAACCCAACACGAGCTAAACATTGATGCAGCGGCAACGACGCGATCTCCCGCAGAGACCAGCGAGGCCAGTGAGGCGAACATTGCGGACATTCCGCTGCCGGTTCCGACGCACATCTGTGCGCCTTCGATAGCGGCCAAACGATTTTCAAACATTGAGACGGTTGGGTTTGCGAAGCGACCATATACATAATGGTCGATCTCATCGGCGAAGGCGCTGTTGGCCTGTTCCACGCTGTCGTAGGTAAATCCGCTGGTGAGATAGAGCGCTTCGCCGGTCTCGCCGAATCCGGAACGCGCAATGCCGGCGCGGACCGCGAGGGTATCTTCGTGGAGAGCCCAATCTGGCTTTAAACCATCACTGGTATTGGTATAGCCCCAGGGGCGGTTTTGGTGGGTCACGGGCGTTAGTTTAACTGCAGGAGACCTGTGCTTAGATAGCGCTTATGACAGAGCCAATTGCAAACCCAACCCGCGGCAAAGAGGTTTATGACCTAGATCGCGCTCATGTATTCCACTCGTGGTCGGCCCAAGGCCAGATCAGCCCTATGCCTGTAGCGGGTGGGCAAGGCAGCTACTTCTGGGACTTTGATGGCAATAAGTACCTCGATTTCTCCTGCCAATTGGTCTTCACCAATATTGGATTTCAGCACCCTAAGGTTGTAAAGGCGATTCAAGATCAGGCTGGCTTACTGGCAACAATTGCACCTCAACACGCTAACGATGCTCGTGCCGAAGCCGCGAAGCGGATTACAGATCGCGCCGCTCCACACCTCAACAAGGTCTTCTTCACCAACGGCGGAGCCGACGGTATCGAAAACGCCATCCGCTTAGCTCGCCTGCATACCGGCAAGCACAAGATCTTGTCCTTCTATCGCAGTTATCACGGCAACACCACAACCGCTGTAACGGCAACAGGTGATCCACGTCGTTGGCCTAATGAGAATGCAACAGGCCACGTCCACTTCTTCGGTCCATATCTTTATCGCACCGCCTTCTGGGCAACAAGCGAGGCAGAAGAGACCAAGCGCGCTCTGGAACACCTAGAGCAAGTCATCATCTTTGAAGGTGCCAGCACGATTGCTGCAATTTTGATCGAGTCTGTTGTCGGCACCGCAGGTGTGTTGATTCCACCAGCCGGTTACTTAGAGGGCGTACGCGCACTCTGCGATAAGTACGGCATCAAGTGGATCGCCGATGAAGTCATGTCAGGCTTTGGTCGCACCGGTAAGTGGTTTGCCTATCAGCATTCCTCAGCACAACCAGACCTCATTGTTTTTGCTAAAGGTGTCAACAGTGGTTACGTCCCACTCGGTGGAGTAATCATCAGCGATGAGATCGCAGCAACCTTTAACGATCGCGTCTTCCCAGGCGGACTTACCTATAGTGGACATCCACTCGCCACCGCTGCTGCAGTGGCAACGATCGATGCCATGACCGAAGAGAAGATGGTGGAGCATGCTGCCGAGATCGGGCAGAGCGTCATCAAGCCAGCTCTCGAAGCGCTCGCTGCAAAGCACAAGGTCATTGGTGAAGTTCGCGGCCTCGGAGTCTTCTGGGCGATTGAACTTGTAAAAGATCGCGCCACTCGCGAACCACTTGCTCCTTACGGTGGATCAAGTCCGGCAATGGGTGAACTCATGGCGGCATGTAAGAAGGCCGGCATGATTCCATTTATGAACTTCAACCGAATTCATATCTGCCCACCACTTAATGTGAGTGAGGCTGAACTCAACGAGGGCTTTGCAATCTTGGATGCTGCGCTCGCATCAATCGCGTCGCATTACACCGGCAATTAATTTAGAAAATAAGGCGTAAATCTTGATGACCGCGGTTGATCTGATGACTCTGGCGATCGACTGCGGTGGCTTGAGCATCAAGGCCTCGGTCTTAGATGGCAAGGGAACCTTGCACGCCCAACCGATCTCAACTCCTACGCCATATCCGCTGAGCCCAACCAAACTGATTGAAACTTTTGCGGAGTTGGCCGAAAAGTTGCCGCCATTTGATCGCATCACAATTGGTATGCCGGGAATGATTCGCCATGGCGTAGTGGTGCATACCCCGCACTACATCAACATCAAAGGTCCGCTCACCAAGGTCGATCCAGATTTACTCACCCAATGGCGTGGCTTTGATATGCAAAGCGCTGTGGCATCACATTTTGGCAAACCCGCACTCGTGATGAATGATGCCGAAGTTCATGCCGCGGGCTTGATCACTGGTTCTGGGCTAGAGGTCGTCTTTACCTTAGGAACTGGCCTTGGTTTCTGTATGTTCGATGGCGGCAAGTTGGCCCCACACTTTGAGCTGTCGCACGCTCCCATCCGACGTGCCACAAGCTATGACACTTGGATTGGCGAGCACGAGCGCCGCCGACTGGGGGATATGTTCTGGTCGCGCCGCATCAAATCAATGGTTGAAGACTTACGTCCCGTCTTTTGGTGGGACCGCCTCTACATCGGCGGAGGTAACTCTCGTCGTATAAGTCCCACCGTGCTAAAAACTCTGGGGGATGATGTCATTATCGCATCCAACACCGCCGGCATCTTGGGTGGTGTGCGCGCCTGGGAACTTAAAGGTGATGCGCAATGAAGACCCTGCTTCGCATTATCCGGAACGAAACTTTCTCGGCATACCTATTAATTCCAGTTGGACTACTTGCAATCCTCTTGGGCAATCAAATTGATAGTAAATTCCTGGAGACAACTCATCACATTATCGACTGGCACTTCAATCTGCGTGGCTTGACCCTGGATTACCTACTGGGTTTCTTCTTTTACAGCGTGGGTTTACAACTTCGCTTTGAGTTTAAAGAGGGCGGACTCCAAGATCGAAAAGTCTTAGTCGTTAGCTCTCTGGCTGCCGCCCTAGGCATGGCAACCCCTGCACTTATCTATTTCACATTCAATAAAGCACACGGAACTCCCACGGCAGGTTGGGGAGCGACAATGGCGACTGATCTGCCTTTCGTTCTGGCAATGTTGGTCGTATTAAAGAAGAACAACCTCAAGGGATTTGTGTTGGCGCTGGCCACCATTGATGACATCGGCTCCGTAATAGTTCTATCGATTCTCTACAAACAGCATATTCAGTGGGGCTATCTGGCGCTCACGCTCGCCCTCCTCGGGCTCTACATACTCGCCTCATATTTCATCGCATCACGGTTGCTACTGGTCATTATCTTCACACTGGGACTCGCGATAGGTCACTTAACGGGGATTCAGACCTCGCTGGTCGCTGTTCTCTTTGGGATCGCAACTCTTAAGTCGCGTAGAGCGAAGAGAGATCTACCCAGCGAACTCTTGCGTACCATCGAACCCATATCGGCATTCATAGTGATTCCGGTCTTTGTCTTTGTTTCGCTCTTCCGCAACTACGGATTTTCGTGGAATTCGCTCGGTACTCGCCTAGTTCTCACCTTGGTCATCGCACGATTGATAGGTAAGCCCCTAGGAATCTTCCTCGGAATTACCTTGGGCTCTCTTGCGCTACAAGTAAGGATGCCATTTAATCGCGGTGAGGCCTTATTAATCGGAGCTCTTGGGACTTTAGGTCTAGATGTTTCGCTGATCTTTGCGCAACGAGATTTAACGGGGGCTCTGCAGAACCGCGCCATTCTTGGGATCTTGGTGACGATTCCTTTAGCGGTTCTAGTCTCTGTTTTAGTCTGGGCAGTGACCCCTGGTGCCTTTCCCAAGGCGGCCGATAATCTGTAAGTTTCGCCCATGAGCGAGCGTGAAAAATTAAGTTACGAAGAGTTTGGCGTTGCAGTCCGCGAGTTGGGACGCACGATATTGCTCTCGGAATATAAGCCCGACATCATCCTTTCCATCGCCCGCGGTGGTTTCTTTCTTGGTGCCGGACTCGGTTATGCAATCGACGTAAAGAACTCATTTACCTTAAGCGTTGAGTTCTATACCGGAATCGATGAGCGCTTGCCGATGCCGATTGTGTTGCCACCAGTTCCCAACCGTGTTGACCTTACAGGTGCCAAGGTATTGGTCGCAGATGATGTAGCCGATACTGGAGAAACCTTAAAATTAGTTAAAGAATTTCTTACAGGTTACGTAGCAGAAGTTCGCTTCGCAGTTTTATATGAGAAACCAACCACAATTATCAAACCTGAGTACGTTTGGCGCCACACAGATAAGTGGATCGAATTTCCTTGGTCGGTTCAAGGTAAAGTGCAGGTATGAGAAATTCCCTTAAATACTCCGCTCTATCAATATTAGTCCTTGCCTCTTCGATCATCGCAGTAACACCATCACACGCTGCAACACCTTCGTATTACAACAACTGCGGAGCTGCAGCACAAGTAAAACCAAATAGCATCACTGAATATTGCGCTGATGCAGGTGCTGGAGTCATAAGTATCAAATGGAGTCTGTGGACTCGGGTTTCAGCGCGCGGACAGGGAACTTTCTACGTAAACGATTGCACACCGACTTGTGTAGCTGGAAAGGTTTATCGCACCCGTGCAAATGTTGAGTTATCTGAAGCAACTCTCACTCACGGTAAAAATTACCTAATGAAAGTAACCGTTACTCCTGCTGCCGCTAAATATTTCTTCTGGCCCAAGAAGCAGAAGCCAATACCAAGCAAGATCACCTGGGTCACCGATACCTGGCGGGGCTAACTCTCAATACTTTTAAGTATCAGGAACCACTAAGCACAAAGCCATTGTGATCTGCCTCTTTGAGTGCCAGCCCCAAGATTTAGCCGCTACAAACCCCGACTAAAAGAGCAATATTGCGCTGTCTAGAAAAGAGGCAGGCGCGATGTTTCAGGTCAGAATTCATGGACGCGGTGGGCAAGGCGTGGTCACCGCGGCCGAACTATTAGCAGTTGCAGTCTTCGATGGTGGCAAACATGCACAAGCATTCCCGAGTTTTGGTTCTGAGCGAACAGGCGCACCTGTAGTCGCCTATTGCCGGATCTCTGATCACGAAATCAGGGCTCGGGAACCAATCATGGAGCCCGATGTTCTAATCATCCAAGATGCTAGTTTGATTAAGCAGATCGATGTCTTCGCTGGTCTGCAACCTCGAGGCTATGTGATCATCAACAGTGCAGAAACCGCAGAGGAGTTACAACTCGCCGACAAGATCAAGGTGCCACACTCGCTTGCCATCTTGCCCGCCACAGAATTAGCACTAACTCACCTTGGGCGCCCAGTTCCAAACGCGGTGTTATTGGGCGCCTTCAGTGCTTTAACAGGTGTCGTGCCACTAGAAGCAGTGGCCAGCGCCATCAATGAAAAATTTAAACCAAAGATTGCCGCAGGCAACGTCGCCGCAGCGACTGCAGCCTATGAATATGTAATGAATCAGGTGGCCACTCATGCTTAGACAAGTCGAAGGATCCAAGGCAGTTGCTGACGCGGTCGCTGCCTGCCAGCCAGAAGTTATCTGCGCTTATCCCATCAGTCCACAAACCCACATCGTCGAAGGCCTGAGCCAACTCGTCAAAGATGGCACCCTGCCTAACTGCGAGTTCATCAATGTGGAATCCGAGTTTGCTGCCATGTCTGTGGCAATCGGTTCTAGCGCGACCGGCGCCCGTACCTATACCGCCACCGCAAGCCAAGGCCTGCTCTACATGGTCGAAGCTGTCTACAACGCATCAGGCTTAGGACTACCAATTGTCATGACCGTTGCTAACCGTGCAATCGGTGGTCCTATCAATATTTGGAACGACCACAGCGATTCGATGTCTCAGCGCGACTCCGGTTGGTTGCAACTCTATGCAGAGAACAATCAAGAGGCAGTAGACCTACACATCCAGGCTTTCCGCATAGCCGAAGAAATGTCGATGCCCGTCATGGTCTGCATGGATGGATTTATCTTGACCCACGCATACGAGCAGGTCGATATTCCAACCACGGATGAGGTCAAAGCTTTCTTGCCACCATTTGTTCCTCGCCAACATCTAGATCCCGCCGAACCCGTCTCTATCGGCGCCATGGTTGGCCCCGAGTCATTTATGGAAGTTAAGTACTTGGCTCACCAACGCATGATTGATTCAGCAGCCAAGGTGCAAGAGGTCGCAAAGGATTTTGAGGCTCACTTTGGCCGCAAGACCGGTGGTCTGCTCCGCAGTTACCGCACCGAAGGCGCAGAGACGATCGTCCTGGCACTCGGTTCAATCATCGGCACTCTCAAAGATGTAATCGATGAACTCCAACTCGATGGCAAATCCATCGGAGTAGTTGGACTCACCTCCTTTAGACCTTTCCCTTATGAGTCAGTCGCTGCCGCATTAAAGGGAGCTAAGCGCGTGATCATTCTAGAAAAGGCCTTCTCTACCGGGACAGGTGGGATCGTTACTCAAGATGTAGCACGCGCAATTGAGGGCATGGGCATCAAAGACTTCACTGTGATCGCAGGACTCGGCGGTCGCCCCATCACCATCTCATCGCTCCGCAATTACCTGACCAACGCAATGGCAGAGAACATCGATCGTCTCACCTTCTTGGATCTAGAAATCGACACGGTAGAAGTGGAAATCAATAAAGAGAGGGCGCAGCGATGAGCACTACCCAAGTAAAGTTTTATCAGGTCGGCTCATTCGCCGTCGGCAATCGCCTCTTGCGCGATGATGAACGCAGCGTTCAATCAGATCCCGATCGCACCAACGCACTGACTTCAGGTCACCGCGCCTGCCAAGGATGTGGTGAAGCGCTCGGCGCTCGTTATGCACTCGACGCTGCAATGCGCGCAACCAATGATCAATTAATTGCTGTTAACGCCACCGGTTGTCTCGAAGTATTTTCAACTCCGTATCCAGAAAGCTCATGGCGAGTTGCATGGCTACACAGTCTCTTCGGCAACGCTCCAGCAGTAGCAACGGGAGTCGCCGCAGCACTCAAAGCCAAAGGCAACACGACAACTCGTGTCGTCGCCCAAGGCGGCGATGGAGCCACAGTCGATATCGGACTTGGACCACTAAGCGGAATGTTCGAACGTAACGATGATGTGCTCTACATCTGTTACGACAACGAGGCTTACATGAATACCGGCGTGCAACGCTCTGGTGCCACACCACCCGCAGCTCGCACCGCCACCACCCAGGCAGTCGGTAAACAACCCGGCAATCTCTTTGGACAAGGCAAGTACCTTCCTAAGATCGCAATGGCTCACGACATTCCATATGTAGCAACAGCCACCATCGCAGATCTGCGCGATCTAGAAGCCAAGGTCGAACGCGCTATGACGATGCGCGGCGCTCGCTACCTCCACGTTTTGGTCCCATGTCCACTTGGTTGGGGCTCTGCCTCAGCGGACACCATCAAGATCGCTCGCCTTGCTACTCAAAGCGGACTCTTCCCCGTCTTTGAGGCGATCAATGGCGAAGTTGTCGCTTCCTCAAAGATCCGCCACCGAGTAGCCGTTGATGAGTACCTAAAGCTGCAAGCGCGATACTCACACCTGTTCTCGCCACAACGCAACGATCAAGTGATCGATCACCTGCAACGGATCGCAGATAAAAATATTGAACGTTATGAATTGATGGGGGAGTAGTCGTGCAAAAGCCATATGCAATCACCTTGAGCGTTGGATCAAGCCTCGCCAACCACACCGGTTCTTGGCGCGTAGAACACCCCGAGTATGTGCACCGCATGCCACCTTGCAACAAGGCCTGTCCTGCCGGTGAAAACGTTCAGAACTGGCTCTACATCGCCGAGGATGGTTCTTACGAACAAGCCTGGCGCGAGCTCATCAAGGAAAATCCCTTCCCTGCCATTATGGGTCGCGTCTGCTACCACCCTTGCCAGACCGCATGTAATCGCTCATTTCTTGATGAAGCAGTCGGCATCAACTCAGTCGAACGTTTCCTAGGAGATCACGCCCTAGAAAAGGGTTGGAAGATTGATCCTCCTCAAACAGAGACCGGTCTTGCCGTCCTCGTTATCGGCGCTGGTCCCGCAGGTCTATCTGCCGCATATCACCTACGTCGTATGGGACACCAAGTAGTTGTGCGCGATGCCACCCACCAACCTGGCGGAATGATGCGCTATGGAATTCCAAAGTATCGCCTACCTCGTGAAGTCTTAGATGCCGAAATCAATCGCATCAAAGATATGGGGGTCGTCTTCCAACTCAACACTCGTGTTGATGATGTACACGATGCCCTAGAAGAAGGTTTCGACGCAGTCTTCATGGCGATCGGTGCCCAACTTTCCAAGCGCACCTACATCCCCGCCGGTGAATCAGCCCGCATATTGGATGCCATCAAGGTTCTGCATGGATTTGAAGATGGCGAGAACCCACTCTTGGGCCGCAAGGTTGTTGTCTACGGTGGCGGCAATACCGCAATGGATGTTGCCCGCACCGCAAAGCGTTTAGGCGCCGAAGAAGCGATCATCGTTTATCGCCGCACCCGCGACAAAGCCCCCGCCAACGATCAAGAGATTGAAGAGGCACTCGAAGAAGGCATCTTGATCAAGTGGTTGTCCACCGTTAAATACAAGGGTGAAGATGACATGATGATCGAGAAGATGGAGCTCGATGAGAAAGGCTTCCCACAACCAACAGGGGAGTTCGAAACTCTCGAGGCCGATTCTCTGATCCTCGCCCTCGGACAAGAAGTTGATTTCAGTCTGCTCGGCAATAACGTCGACCTCGATACCAAGAGCGGTGTCATGGATGTTGATTCCAACATGATGACCAGCCACCCCGGCATCTTCGCCGGTGGCGATATGGTCGAAGGCGATCGCACCGTCACAACCAGCGTGGGCCACGGCAAGAAGGCCGCTAAATATATCGACGCATGGCTGCGCCAAACCCAAGTAGAACCAAAAGTCGAAAAGGAGGCAGTCTCTTTCGAAGATCTCAACACCTGGTACTACACCGATGCCCCTCACGCAGTCCGCGAACGCCTCGACGCCACCAAGCGCGTCAACGACTTCAGCGAAGTCGTACAAGGCCTCGATGAAACCACCGCCCTCTACGAAGCCCGTCGCTGCATGTCTTGTGGCAACTGCTTCGAGTGCGATAACTGCTTCGGAGTATGTCCGGACAACGCCATCAAAAAGCTCGGCCCCGGCCTTGGCTTTGAAATCGACCTGGACTACTGCAAAGGCTGCGGCATCTGCGTCAGCGAGTGCCCCGCCAGTGCAATTGAGATGGTTTCAGACCTCTAAGTTTGGCCACTTAGCTTGATTACGGGCTGAAACCGCAACTGTTTCGGACATAATTGCCCAATGAACAGAGCTGTACGCCTAGCCCTTGCCAACTATGCGGTCTTTCGCGGTCGCACTAAGAGAGCCGACTTCTGGTTCTTCTATCTATTCACAATACTTTTGAATATCCCAACAGCAATCCTCGATCGGATTCTCTTTGCTGGACATGCCTATATCTCTAACCTTGCCGGGATATTCCTCTTCATCCCCATCCTCTCCGCAGCAGTACGACGCATGCACGATGTCGACAAGCGCGGATGGTGGCTACTGGTCCCATTCGCCAATCTCTACTTCCTAGTTCAACCATCCGGATCAATGAACAGGTTTGATGTAGTCATCTGATGTAGTGCTTTTAAGCATGGGTTTTCGTACTATTCCGAGATGAGTTCATCCATTCCCGAAAGCAAATCACTGGCTTCTCGGTTTGGTTTTCGCGTGGCCCAGAAAACGGAAGAAGAGAAAGCCTTACTTCGCACGGAAATCTGGAACAGAAATGGGCGAACGAGTTTAAATCGCTACAAAAAAAGAGTTAGAGAACCTCTACTTTTCGGGCTTTTTTATGAGACATTAATTGTCACCCTGAAAGTCATCAGAGCGCACCATATCCACAGAGCATTCCAATTCGACTTTTTTTTCTGGACTATGGAACTGATCTTAATTATTGGAACAATTACAAATATTCGAGTTCCAACACTAAGAAGATTGCATGATGTTGGTGTTAGCGGAAAACGACTTCTGAACCCCATAAGCGCTTTTAGACTTCTGAGACAACCGTCGGGCCCGCCGAATCAATGGGGAGAAGGACCTGATCTGGTGACTAAGCCAGAGAGTTCAAATTAAAGTCTGAAATTTCAAAGTATTCCTGACATAGTTGAACTATGGCGACGCGATCTACCTTTGTAGGCATGGTAAAGGCTTGTCACTTTGGCCCTACAGTCCTAGTAGTTTCAATCACCTTTGTACTTTCGTTCACTCTGCTCTCGACCGCAAAGTCGATTGGTGTCGCGTTAGCAATTCTTTGTGGACAACTGGTTGTGGGGTGGACGAATGACTTGTTGGATTATCCGCTCGATAGAGCTGCGGGAAGGCTCAAAAAGCTTCTAGTCGCAGAGACCGTAACCCGAAAGCAAATCCAAACAGGAATAGCTATCGCCCTTACTGCGGCGATTCTGCTTTCATTTCTTGGTCCCCTAGGAGTCAAGGGAGGCCTGCTCCACATGTTGGGTCTTGCCAGCGCAACGATCTATAACTTCTGGGCCAAATCCAACTGGTTCTCCCCGGTGCCATACGCAATTTCCTTTGGTGCGCTCCCATGCGCCGTTTACTCGGTAGTCCACGAGCATCCACCCACCTGGCTGTTCCTAGATTTCATCCTGGTATCGATGTCATTCCATTTCTTGAATGTAATTAAAGATTTGGAATGGGATCGAACTCAATCGGTGCTTGGGTTGCCACAAAGAATCGGCAAAAGATGGAGTGGAATTACTGCAGCAACTCTAATTCTTGCAGCTTTACTTCTACTTTCCTTGAAGAAATAGTCTTTCGTATCTAAATTCCAAGGCCTCCCGATTTAACAAATGCGCAGAATTGGATAGATCTATCTTTTCCAGTCGCATTCGAAGTGAATCGGGACCTTGTGGTCTGGTCTCAATTCGCAAAGATTTAGGATGAATTGCCCATAAACCCGCATCGAGCGCCCGGTGAGCACTTGCTGAAAGTAAAAGTCCATTCTGGGGATCCTCAGTTCCGCCGCTTGCCACTGGAATAATGTGTGCGGCATCCAACATTTCTGTTACGTCTATCGCTGTTACCAGACACTTCCCCTGAAAGCGTTTCAGGATGTTGAACTTAAACAGCGGATCCCGCTCTGCCCTCTCGATCTCAGTTCGAGTTTTCCTATGAGGTCCAAATAGAACAGGAGATTCTTCATTTTGAACACCTGGAATGATGAACTTATTTTGATCGGGCAGGACTCCATGGAAGGTCAAGACGCAGATCCGTAGCTCATCATCAAAGTCGTTAAGCCATGCCAACTCAACCCGCTTTGCAGGGCCTACATTTCTGATTACAAAAACCGGTATCCCGTAAATCTTTGCATTCTTGATAGCCTGAATTTCATTAGCGTCTCTCGACGGTGGGCGAGCAGTTGTGGGGTAGTGATAGAGAATGCCCGTTTCATCAATATCATCGTCATAGTGTCGACCGGTATGGAGTAGTCCGACTGCAACTCCATCTGGAGCTATGGATTTAGTGTTTAGTTTGTCTACCCATACTCCGGAGGCACCCCCATAGAGACCAAGCTTTCTAACTTCCTGCGCCGTTACAAGAGGCCAATTGGGGGAGTTTTGAAGTTCGTTCCACGCATCGAGGCGTCTTGAAATTTCTGCTTCGATGACTGAATCCACGAAAGTAAGCTAGTGCTTAATCACTGCTTGGGAAAGAGATTCAAAGGACTTCTGTCATCGCAATAAATAGACCACACGGGCTACGAGGCTTTAAGTCTCAGGAAAGTCGGACATAACCGGTAGGTTTTGTCCATGGCACTGACACCCGACCAGCTCAAGAAATACTGGGACACAGCCAATCTGCTTCGAAAGAACCTAGATGCAGCCGAATATAAGCACATAGTTCTGGGGCTGGTCTTCCTAAAATATGTTTCTGATTCCTTTGAGGAACGTCGAACTGAACTTGAAAAGCAGTTTTCCGACCCCAAGAGCGACACCTTCAAAAAAGATGAAAAACGTCGGAAAGATGCGCTAAATGAACGAGATTATTACCGAGCCGTAAACGTATTCTGGGTTCCTGAAATTTCCAGATGGTCTTCTATTCAGGAGAACTCAAAGCAGCCTGACGTTGCCCAACGCATTGATAATGCTTTGTATGAGGTTGAAAAAGAAAATCCAAAGCTTGAAGGTATTGTCGAACGTCGATACGCGGATGCAAAACTCCCCGCGTCAGACTTGGGGGCTGTCGTCGACCTTATTGGGTCCATCAGCTTTGGTCAGAACAAGCACGACGCCTCGGACATTCTTGGGCAGGTGTATGAGTATTTCCTCGGCATGTTCGCCTCAGCTGAGGGAAAATTAGGTGGGCAGTTCTATACGACCCCTTCCATCGTCAAAACTCTTGTTGAAGTGCTGCAACCGACTCATGGACGCGTCTACGACCCGTGCTGTGGTTCCGGCGGAATGTTCGTTCAAAGCGAGAAGTTCGTCGAAGCCCATGGGGGCAAACTGGGCAACATCTCCATCTATGGGCAAGAATCCAATCCAACCACCCGTCGCCTCTGTGCAATGAACTTGGCTATTCGCGGAATTGATTTTGATTTGGGGAAAACCCACGCGGACACATTTACTGAGGATCAACATCCTGATACGCGCTTTGATTACATTCTAATGAATCCGCCTTTTGGAAGTAATGCGAGCTATCCAAAGGAGCAGCTATCTGGAGATGTTCGTTGGAAGAAATACGGCGTTCCCCGTGAGCGCCCAGCCAACTATGCGTGGATGAGTCACGCGATCCATCACCTAACCCCAAGGGGTCGTGCGGGAGTTGTCATGCCTCGAGGAACTCTAACCTCCTCACAAGGCGGTGATGACGCCATTCGTAAGGCATTTCTGGATGATGACATCATTGAGTGCATTATTGATTTGCCAGGTCAGCTCTTTTTCAATACCCAGATACCAAGCTCCCTTTGGTTCTTCAATAAAGACAAGTCAAAGTGGAAGAAGAAGCGCGATAATCAGGTGCTATTTATCGATGCCCGCAAGCTCGGCAATTCCATCTCTCGAACTCAGATTGAATTTAGCGAAACTGAGATTGCCCGAATCGCCGATACTTTCAACAAATGGTGTAACGGTGAGCATGAAGATATAGACGGATTCTGTAAATCAGTTACCCGTGAAGAGATTGCTGCGAATGGTGACTCACTTTCTCCTGGCCGATACATCGGTACAGAGGAGATCGAGTCTGAGAGTGAAGAGGGCTTTGATATTCGCATGCAGTCTTTGACAACCCAGCTTTCGGTGCAGCTGGATGAATCTCATCGCTTGGAACTAATTATTTACGAGAGACTTAAAGGCCTTGGTTATGATTTATAAAATGGCGTTTGGTGACTTGGCTGAACTTCGCTCAGTAAAAGTTGACCCGAAAAACGCTCAAGAAAGTTTCTACATCGGACTTGAACACATTGAACAACAAAGCCTTTCACTGACCGGACACGGATTCGGTACTGACGTAGATTCACAGAAGCAGAAGTTTTATGCGGGAGACATTCTATTTGGCAAGCTCCGACCATATTTTCGAAAGGTAGTTATTGCACCATTCGATGGAATTTGTTCCACAGATATATGGGTGGTTATACCAAAACAAGGCGCAGATAGAAACTTTATCTTTTATTGGATGGCATCCGAAGAGTTTATTTCGTCCTCGACTTTTGCTTCTGAGGGTGGACGTATGCCTAGAGCTAAATGGGATTGGGTCTGTGGATTTGAGATTCCAAATCGAACCATCGAAGAACAGATGGCGATCGGCAAAATTTTACGAATGCTTGATGAGAAGATTGCAATAAACAAAACAATATCTAAGACCTTAGGAGACATGGCGCAAACAATATTCAAATCCTGGTTCATTGATTTCGACCCAGTTAAGGCAAAGTTGGCGGGGGAGAAACCAACAGGAATGAATGATGAAGCTGCTTCGCACTTTCCAGATTCGTTTGTAGAGTCAGAGCTAGGGTTGATCCCTAGAGGATGGGAAATTAAAGATGCTAAAGACTTATTTCAGATAGGAATAGGCAGAACCCCGCCGAGAAAAGAGTCAGAGTGGTTCTGCAAAGGAACTGAAGGGATTCCGTGGGTTTCCATTCGAGATATGGGAAACTATAATGCGTTTTCACACGCAACAAACGAGGGATTGACCGCAGCAGCTGTAGAAAGATTTAAAGTCCCAGTTGTTCAAGAGAATACAGTTTTGATGAGCTTTAAGCTCACTGTAGGTAAATTGTGCATTACAGATAGGCCGCTGGTTACGAATGAAGCGATTGCTCATTTCGGAGTTAGTGAGGAATCGGTACTCGATTCTTATTTCGCATACTTATGGCTTAGCAATATGGATCTGGGAAGTCTGGATAGTACTTCTTCTATCGGAACGGCAACAAATTCAACGGTTCTAAAGCAAATCAAGTTTTTGGTTCCATCCGCGACGATAACGGAACTATTCAATAAGTTATCATCGCCAATTTTTCTACAACTAAAGAATTTGCGCAGGCAATCATCTAATTTGGAACAATTAAGAGATGCCTTGCTGCCTCGATTAATTTCAGGCGAATTGGAAATTCCGGTAGAGATGCTGAAGTCATGAAGTTCACTGGCGAGGATTCATACGAGATTCAGTTCCTAGAGTGGCTGCCTGATAATTGGGAATACATGCATGGACCCGAGATTGCTCCTGATGGTTCGGCTCCCGAGCGAGAAACCTATAAAGAGGTCATACTGGGAGGTCGATTAGAGGAGGCTCTTTCTCGGATAAACCCCGGGCTGCCCAAGCAATCGATTCGCACGTTGAGGCAGAAACTAGCTTCACCCGGTGAAACCGACCTTCTACGAGCAAATCAACGCATATCGACATGGATGACGGAAGGCATGCCGGTCTCAGTCAGACAACCAAACGGAGAAGAGTCAACAGAATTAGCTTGGATTATTGACTTTAATAGCCCTGAAAATAATGAGTGGCTTGTAGTTAATCAATTCACCGTTACTCACGACTCTGACGCAGGGAGCCGGAGACCTGACATAGTTTTATTTCTTAATGGTTTACCAATTGTTGTGATTGAGTTAAAGAGTCCTGACAATGAGGAAGAAAACGTCTGGAAAGCTTTCAATCAAATACAGACCTACAAGGAGCAAATCTCCCGTTTGTTCTATTACAACGTGGCCTTGGTGATTGCGGATGGCTCTGATGCGTTGGTAGGAAGCTTGACGGCCGACAAAGAGAGATTTACTAAATGGCGATCGATTAATGGAATAGAACGTGACCCACATGGAACTTTTGGACAAACTCAAACTCTTATCGAAGGTTTCTTGAATCCAAATACTCTGTTAGAGGTTATTCGACACTTCTCTATTGTCGTTTCAGGAAAGCATTCTTACAAGATGCTACCTGCCTATCATCAGTTCTTCGCAGTTGAGAAGGCGTACAAGAGGGCTTTGGCGGCGAGCTCAATGACTGGTGATGGTCGTGGTGGGCTCATGTGGCACACCCAAGGTTCAGGTAAGAGTTATGAGATGAGCTGTCTCGCCGGAATGCTGACTACGAGCAAGCTGCTGAAGAATCCAACTGTGGTTGTAGTTACTGACAGAAATAACTTAGACCACCAGTTGTTTGATATTTTCATGGACGCAAAGGCTCTCATGAGGCAAATACCTGAGCAGGCTGAGTCGCGTCAGGACTTGCGCGAGAAAATCGCCGAAAGAGCTTCTGGAGGCGTCATTTTTACCACCATTCAAAAATTCGCGCCCGAAGAAGGCGAGGATAAGTTCCCAGTGCTTACCGATCGCCGTAATGTTTTTGTGTTTACTGACGAGGCACATCGTTCCCAATACGGATTTTCCGCTCGAATCGCTGGAGATAAGTTCAAGGTCGGCTACGCTCAACATTTACGGGATGCTCTACCAAATGCCACCTTCTTCGCCTTCACAGGGACTCCAGTGGCCGCGGTTGATCGCAATACACGCCAGGTTTTTGGCGATGAAATCGATATTTATGACATGCTTCAAGCAAATGAGGATGGAGCAACCGTACCTATTTACTATGAAAGTCGCCTGGTCTCACTTGAACTTCCTGATGAAGCGAAAAAGGAGCTGAATGATCTCGCGGAAGATTTGCTGGAAGATGAGGACGAACTAGCTCAATCAAGCCTTAAGCAGCGTTGGGCCGCCATCGAGCAAATCGTGGGAGCCGGGCCGAGACTCGAGAAGATAGCCGAAGATATCGTTAAGCATTTTGAGGATCGATGTTCTTCTCCACTAATGGCAAGCGGAAAAGCAATGATTGTGGGTATGAGTCGAAGTATTTGCGTCGACTTATATGATCAAATTATTAAATTGCGACCGGAATGGCACGACCCTGACTTTCGTAAAGGAGCCATAAAAATAATTTTCCACTCATCTGCATCAGATGACGAAAAATTTCGCCCTCATGCATATACAAAGCCTCAAAAAGAGGAGCTGGAAGAACGATTCAAGGACCCGGATGACTCTCTAAAGATCGTGATCGTTAGGGACATGTGGCTGACGGGATATGACTCTCCGCCATGTCACACGATGTATGTGGATAAACCTATGCGAGGGGCCAATCTCATGCAGGCAATCGCTAGAGTCAATCGGGTATTTCGAGACAAGCCAGGTGGCTTGGTAGTCGATTACATAGGCATAGCTACGGAATTGAAAGAAGCTCTCAAGGATTACACGGCAAGTAGCAAGACGAAGGCTCCCGTAGAGATTATTGATGAAGCTCTAGGAGTTTTCTATGAAAAACTTACAATCATTCATGACATGCTTCATGGCTGCTCTATAGAAGGATTTATGGAGAAACCTCACTCGGTCATTCCTGTTGTTGCAAACTTTATACTGGGAATTCCAGATGGCAAGAAGCGATTTGCAGATGCCTCTGCCGGACTTTCTAAAGCTCACGCCCTGGTAAATAGTCATCCAAGTGCCATTAAATATCGAGAAGAGGTGGCGCTTTATCAGGCCATTCGGGTGATGTTAACTAAATCTGACTTAACTACGCAGACCATCAGGGATGCTGACCGTGATTTGTTAATTCGACAGGCTCTTTCCAGGGGGATAGTTCCAGAAGGCATTATTGACGTCTTCAGCGCTGCCGGATTGACCAAACCAGATATTGGACTTTTGTCTGACGAATTCCTACGGGAAATAAGGGCAATGAAGGAAAAAAATCTAGCCTTTGAAGCTTTGAGTCGACTTCTAAAGGGCGAGATCTCGGCTCGATTTAGAACCAACATAGTTCAGAAATCTCTGTATTCAGATCTATTGGATGATGCATTGGCGAGGTACCGCAATAGGAGCATCGAGACCGCTCAATTGATTGAAGAGTTGATCGACATGGCCAAGAAGCTCAATGCCCAAATTAAGTCAGGTAATCCAGATGGACTTAATGAATATGAAATCGCCTTTTATGACGCTCTAGAGGTAAATCAGGCAGCAGTGCGTGAGATGGAACATTCAACATTGGTTCGATTAGCCCAGGAGTTGACCAAGAAAGTTAAGGAAAATATTAAAGTTGACTGGTCTGTTCGGGAATCCACACAAGCGGCACTGCGCATTCTTGTTAGGGATCTCCTGGATAAATATGGATATCCGCCAGATTTTTCTCGTCAGGCAGTCGAAATTGTGATGCGACAAGCTGAATCGCTAACGGAGGAATGGCTCCAGGAAGTTCTTTAACTCAGAGCTTGGGAGTTTTAGCGCTTGCACTTGGGATAGCGCTGGCAAACGTAGTACCGGCCATATTTCCCATTGCGGATGACTAAAGGTGAGCCACATCGCTTGCAAATTTTACTCGCCGAGCTTCGGTTTGCCCTTGTAACCGTCGGATTTTTGCACGAAATGCAGATTCTCCCGTAGCCGCTTACCAAATTTGTGTCTTTGAAATCTCTTATTGGTCTCACTTTTTCACACTTTGGACACTGACGCTCATCTCCACTTTGTAAGTTAGTTATAGTTTTTTGCATTCTCTGGAAAAGTAAATTTTGGTTTTCATGTTCGGAGATGAGGCTTTGCAATCTTTGATTCAGTTTCTGCACGGGATTCTCACCAATATTGAATTTATTTACTCTTATGAATTTGTAACCGTAACTTTCCAAAACCTTTTGGCGATACAGATCCCCGTCAGACATGTAATTTTCATAGTTATATCTATTAATATTTGCATGATCTCGGAAATGTTCAGCAAAACCGTCGTATTCCAGAACTATTTTTACTTCATTAGAATCCGATTTCTTAAATGCTATGAGGAAATCTACCTTGTACGCGGGATGTGAATACGTGGGATCGAGTTGTTTTAGGTACTTTCCAATTTCGAATTGAGGAATAAATGTGATCTTTGATCGATTTTCATTCCAAACCTGAGTTTGGTAGAACCAATTGAGAACTTCAGATTCCATGCCAGACTTTTGATCCGTGTCAGTTGGTAAGCGTTCACCTTGAGCCTCATTAAGGACAAATAGGAAATGGCGCAGAGCTTCACCAATCGAACCCGAGAACTCATCCAATGGTTTGCTGAGGACAAAGTGGATGCACTCCTTTGCTCTACTGAATCCGACATTCAGTCTTTGAGCCTTTATTTGACCATCTTCTTCGATATCAACGTTGCTCAGATCCTTTATGAATACACCCCAGAGCTTGTCACTATGAGCTGAAGCGACCATCGAGTAATAGATGAGGTCCCGCTCTTCGCCTTGACAGGTGTCAAATGTCATGATTTTGAGCTTAAATTTATCTAGTAAAACATCCCTCTCTGGAAGTTTACTAAATTCATCCTGGAGCAATTTCTGCTGGTTTGTATGAGGGGTAATAATTCCTAAAGTTAGCGGAGAGTCCAATTTAACGTGCTCTAGGAGTTTATCAATGATAAATCTTACTTCTGCGAGATTTGTATTTGGATGTATTTCATCTGAAGGTTTGGCTGAAACGAAATCAAATTTAATAACATCTTCTATATTCTTAGCGCGGATCTTCATAACTTGAAGACTATTTTTATAGAAATATTTATTTGAGTAAGAGATTAATTCTTTGTAGCCGCGAAAATGCTTTCTGAGTTGAATATTGTAATTGCTAATGAATTCAAAGAACTCAAGCACTGAAGTCTTGATGTTGAATTTCCCGAGTCTAATTAATTGAGTTGGGCTAGAAGAGACATTATCTTTGAACGATTTTTCTAGCCTCGAAAGGTACTCACGATTGGTATCAGACCTTGCTTGATTGGCCTTTATGTTGCTAAATTGTTTTCGGTCACCGAGTATCAGCACCTTCTTGGCTCTGATAAGAGCCGGGAAGGCTTGTGCAAGACTTACTTGCGAAGCTTCATCGATAATAAGCAAATCAAACATTCGATCGTGCAAGGGAATATATTCGGCAAAATCCCTAATCCCGGCCAAAATGCAGGGGAATGTCTGACTTAACTGCGAAAACTGATCGGTTGGGAATTTTTGTTTGGATTTGATGATCTTTTTGAGGGTTTCCGCATCATTTCGATGGTTTTCATAGAAATCAATAACGCGTCCGTCGAGTTGATTTGTGACTTTGGCTATCATCAATTGCTCTATTGAGCTCTTTCTTGATGAATAATTTACTTCCGAAACACTTTGAAATTTTTCTGAGATCGCGTGCGTAAGGATTATCAGCTGAAGCTGTTCATCTAGCACCTCTTGATCACATGAGAAAAGTTTCGAGCGCTGGATGGACTGGACATCATGAATGTCTAAATCCAGTTTTTTGAGTGTTTTTGGAAAGTGGGGAGCGAGATCGGGCACACCGGCAACTTCTTCGATTTCACCTTTGATATCCTCATACACATCCATGGCGGTAGGTGAGGATATGAAGTTTCTTACATTCAATGCCAAGTTATCTGGGTTAAGTGTTGAATCTAGGGACTCGGAGACTAATTTCTTGAGCTCCATAAATACTTCGTAAAGGCTTTGAATATGGTGGAGGTTTTGGCTCGGCGTTGGACCATGGTAAGCAAAAGTCTGGATAAAGCGATTATCGATCTCCGACATCTTTGATTTGGAAAAGGCATATCCGAAGATTGGTTTCCTGCACTTAGAGTATTCGAATAGGAAATTCTGAAGCTTGGAAATTTGGCTCAGGGATAAATTTTCAAATTCCTTTATATCGGATAATCGACTCTTATACTTGTCTCTTAAAATGTTCACCAGCGTTATTGATGCATCTAGTTCATCTGCAAATAGTGGATAATTTTCGATCGAGGAACTATCTAATTGCATTAATTTAGAGAATTGTGCGAATTGACGATTCGACTGGAGATCAATAAATTTGGTTAAACCATTGCGCATTTCCTCAAATAGAATTCCTCCTTCATCCAAATTCATGACTTCATTTTTGTCAAAAATAAATTTAGCAGACAAATACTTCTCTTCTAGCGCTGTAAGAGCGAGAATGTCGTCAATATCAATGTCCTCATAGATGGCCAATTCCTCTTCTATATCGACTTTTAATGACTCGACAGCGTCTTTAATGTTTTTCTCAAGAGATTCAAATTCTTTACGGGAAGCGAAGAAATGCGTTTTCATGTCACTGATTGAAGATTTAGACAATATTTGAGTGTAAGTATTTCCTGTTTTACCAAGACGTAATATTGGATTTTGAAAATTTTGGTCAAATCTGACCTTATTCATAGTTTCAGTGATGTTCTTTTCCACGACATCCAAAGCTTCTTTTTTGTCTGAGAGAACAAGTGTGGATTTTGAATTCAATATGGCATCAAAAATGATCGCGGTAATTGTGTGACTTTTGCCGGTGCCGGGTGGTCCTTCGACAACCAGATATTTGCTCTCCGGCTTGTTAATGGCATTTAAAATTTGCAATTGTTCGCTATTGAGGGGGATAGGACTACTTGCTACTAATTTGTCGGCCGTATCTTTCTCATGCCACTCTTCTTCGACGATTGGTCCGACGGGTAACGGATTTTTTAATAGAAAATCATTCAATAATTTTTGGAAGGCGCTTGCAAGATTACCCTCGTCAAGAGAAAGTTCGGAAAGGATTTCTTCGTAGTCATTAACGAGTGCTTCGTCAGACTTATCGAATAAAGCGAGATAAGTTGAATTCGATA